>Ga0209709_10000653_pt1 | contig 32804 bp, 26 predicted proteins | sample ArcticOcean_MG_C_2_FD_187435 | JGI IMG/M metagenome (GOLD analysis project Ga0209709, IMG submission 187435) | Marine microbial communities from western Arctic Ocean - ArcticOcean_MG_CB4_136 (SPAdes) (version 2) | ecosystem: Environmental > Aquatic > Marine > Oceanic | place: Arctic Ocean... | reverse complement strand
TCACGGCTATCGAGGGCATTATCCAAACGGGCGAACATAAGACCCAGCTCCTGCTCAACATCCGCAGCATCGGCCGTTTCCGCGATCAACACGGTATCTGGACCACCAAGACCTGGGGCGACAGAAAAATCAAACTCTCCATCTTCGAGGCTGGCTATCTGGGTAAGCTGTTCACCAAGTGCATCCAAACGAACCAGCCGAGAGCGCATCTGGGCCAGCTTTAGAGTCATGGCGGAGAGTGAATTACCCAACTGATCTCGCCCTGCATCCACCTGCTCTTGCTGAACAACCAACTGGTGCTGCATTTCGCTGATACTGTTATCAAAGAGTAATTCCCAGCGTCCATCTGCAATCTTAACGCCAAGCATAGTGCCAGCTGCCACAGGGATACCCAGAAGCAGGACAGATAGAAAACCTTTAGCCCAGCTGTTTAGGCTAAGCGTTCTAACCTTCTCCACTCGACTACTGATAAGGATTATTTTCACTGGTCGTTAATACCTTTTCTCACCTAATTACTGTCTACAGAATTAATGCGGCTGCATATATGATATCGGCACATCTTCCGGATTATCGATAAATGTTACAACTTCCCATGCATCTGTTTGGGCAATTAGTGCCCGCAATGACGCATTGTTTAGTCCATGCCCTGATTTATGAGCATCAAACTCTCCAATTAAGCTGTTACCCAGCAAATAAAGGTCTCCAATGGCGTCCAGGATCTTATGTTTAACAAATTCATCCTCATAACGCAGACCATCTTCGTTAACAATCTGAAATTCATCTACAACTATTGCGTTTTCTAAACTTCCACCCCGCGCTAAACCTACTGAGCGGAGATATTCAAATTCACGCATAAACCCGAAGGTTCTTGCCCTACTAACCTCTTTAACAAACGAGGTGCTTGAGAAATCTATCGACGCACTTAGAGCCTGACGTTTAAACACCGGATGATCAAAGTCAATAGCAAAATTCACCTTGAATCCTTCGAAGGGGCGGAATGTCACCACCTTGTCATCTTCTTTGACTGTCACAGTGCGCTTAATACGAATAAACTTTTTCGCCGCGTCCTGCTCCAAAATGCCCGCAGATTGCAACAAAAAGACGAAGGGCCCCGCGCTGCCATCCATAATAGGAATTTCCGGCGCAGAAACATCCACAACAACATTATCGATGCCCAAACCAGCCAGTGCTGAGAGAAGATGCTCGACCGTTGATACCCGAACGTCACCCTTAACGAGAGTTGTCGAGAGAGTCGTGTCGCCAACATTCTCAGCTTTGGCTGCAATTTCTACCACAGGATCTAGATCAGTCCGTCGAAAGACTATGCCTGTATCCGGCTCAGCAGGGTGCAAAGTCAAATAGACTTTCTCACCAGTATGTAATCCCACACCAGTGGCACGTATCACATTTTTTAACGTGCGCTGCCTGATCATGACTACACCCTTGCTTTGTAAGTGGTTGATTCTAACAGACAAGGCTTCTATCACCAAGATTTTATAATCTGAGGCGTGGTGATAGAAAACTCCAATAACGCTTACTTAACGCACTATTAATCTGCTTGTTTGCGCAGGAACGCAGGGACATCTAAGAAATCCATATCTTGATCCGCTTGCAGGTCTAATTTTCGCGCTGCAGAACCGTCGAGGATGGCCGTGCGACGGTTGACTGCCGGCTTATCAAGACGGGTATAATCTATCTCTCCACTAGCGCTGCGCAGCGGTGCATTGCCCCTCTTTACGCCACGAAGTCCGGGGTTGGAGCCGCTGACTCGCAGGCCGGTGGCCACCACGGTCACTCTTAAATGGTCCTCAAGCGTTGCATCAAACACGCTGCCAACAATAATAGTGGCATCTTCGTCCGCAAATTCCCGAATAGTGGCACCGACATCTTCAAACTCGCCCAGAGTCAGGCTGTAGCCACTGGTGATATTGACCAAAATACCTTTAGCACCCTGCAAGTTAACTTCCTCAAGCAGTGGACATTTAACGGCACCCTCCGCAGCGACTGTCGCACGATTGGAACCACTGGCTTCACCTGTACCCATCATGGCCATACCCATCTCAGCCATAACGGTGCGTACATCCGCAAAGTCTACATTGATTAGGCCATCCAACATAATCAGATCGGTTATGCCCTGCACTGCGCCGAGGAGTACATCATTGGCCTGCTTAAAGGCACTGATAACGGTCATGTCGCGACCCAATACCTGCATGAGTTTTTCGTTCGGGACAATAATCAGGGAATCTACCCGATCTTTTAACTGGGCGATGCCCTCATCAGCGACAGCGCTACGCCGACTGCCTTCAAATGAAAAAGGCCGAGTGACTACGCCGACGGTTAAAATACCCATCTGCTTGGCAATCTCAGCGATTACCGGTGCAGCGCCAGTACCTGTGCCGCCACCCATACCTGCGGTAATAAATACCATATCTGCACCCTCAAGAACCTGAACGATACGCTCCTTGTCCTCGATAGCTGCCTGACGCCCCACCTCAGGGTTAGCACCAGCTCCAAGCCCTTTGGTCAACGTCCCGCCTAACTGCAGCACAGTGGCATCGCCAAGCTCATTTAGAGACTGAGCATCGGTGTTGGCCACGATAAAGTGGACACCATCGATATTACTTTCCATCATGTGGCGAACTGCATTGCCACCACCCCCGCCAACTCCAATTACTTTTATCTCTGCATTCGTTGGAATGCTGTCTACTAGTTCGAACATAGGTAACCCCTTATTTGCGCCTCACAATTAAATTCCATAACCACTAACATGGCTCTTAAAGACCACCCTGGAAAAAGCTCTTACATTTTTTCCAGTAGTGGTTAGTTTTCGTCTTTTTAGTCTCTCTATGACCTTCCTTGCGTTGCTGTTGTACCCCAAAGTGCAACAAACCAACGCCCGTCGAGTAAATCGGATTATTAACAATATCCGACAGGCCTTTTACATTTACCGGAGCTCCAATTCGCACGGGCATATGAAATATCTCCTCTGCTAATTCGGTAACGCCTTCCATTTTCGACGTGCCCCCAGTCAGTACCACTCCAGCCGCAATTAACTCCTCGAAACCACTGCGACGGATCTCTGCCTGAACGAGGGTGAACAGCTCGTCATACCGGGGCTCAACCACCTCGGCTAGGAGCTGACGCGACATATCTCGAGACTCGCGATCTCCGACGCTGGGGACCTTTACGGTTTCCTCCGGTCGAGCAAGCTTGGCTAGAGCGCATGCATATTTAATCTTCAAATCTTCTGCATGGGCTGTGGGTGTGCGCAGAGCCATAGCAATATCATTGGTGACCTGATCACCCGCAATGGGGATGACCCCGGTATGACGAATGGCGCCATCGGTGAAGATCGCTATATCTGAGGTACCCCCACCAATGTCGACCAAAGCAACACCCAACTGCTTTTCATCGTCGGTAAGTACGGCATAGCTCGATGCCAACTGCTCAAGCACAATATCATCCACTTCAAGCCCGCAACGACGAATACACTTTTTAATGTTTTGAGCTGCATTGGCGGCACAGGTGACTAAATGAACCTTGGCTTCAAGGCGCACCCCTGACATACCGACAGGCTCTTGCACACCCTCTTGGTCATCAATAATGTACTCCTGAGGAAGTACATGGAGAATTTCCTGATCGGCAGGGATGGCGACGGCTCGGGCTGCATCTATCACTCGTTCAACATCCAAGGGCTGAACTTCGCGATCACGAATAGCGACAATACCATGGGAATTAAGACTGCGAATATGGCTGCCCGCGATTCCCGCATACACAGAGTGAATAGTACAGCCGGCCATTAACTCTGCTTCTTCGATGGCCCGTTGAATAGAATTGACGGTTGCCTCAATATTGACCACAACGCCTTTTTTAAGACCCGACGATGCATGCATCCCCGTGCCCACTATTTCTAGATCACCCGTGACGCCTATAGCTCCAACTATTGCCACCACCTTTGAGGTACCAATATCTAGCGCGACGATCATGTTCTCTTCATTTTCAGTAGCCATAATTTCTCCTCGTCAGTTGCCTGTCATCCCTGTACAGAGCGAACTGGATTTTCCTCTGCATTTAGCTGCGCGCCAACCAAAATACCGTCTTTCCAAGCCACGGCGAGTCCATTGGGGTATCGCAGATCTATTGATTTAATATTGTTTAATTGACGATTTAGTCCTGAGTCCCAAACCAAAGCGAAACGCCTAAGCTTTTCTACCAGCTGTTTCCTGCCCAGCACTAAGTGCACACCTGACTCAGTATCGACTCGCCAAGCACCTAAATTATCTCGCTGTAGCTCGACCAATTTTAAACCTGTGGGTGCCAAAAGCAGCGCCATAGACTGGTACTGCTGCATCATTTCCAGCGAGGTTCCATATTTGGAACGCAATACTGGTAGGGTCTGTAACTTACTAGTGTCTGTAATCTTTAACTCCTCACCAAGGCGGTTGAGAAAGCCATTTTTTCCCCAGCGTGCGATCGGCACCTCCTCAATCACTTTTACTTGCAGACTGCTGGGCCATTGACGCCGAATACTGACCTGATCAACCCAGGGTTGATCTAGGATTACCTGGTGTAATTTCGTTAAATCGACACTCAGAAAGCCCCCATCAATTTCCTCATAAACCATTGTTGCAAGCTCTTGCTGGAGTAAATAATTGAAGTCGCCGCCAATCATTACATTGGTTAGAGGTCGATCAATCTGACGATACGCTAAATGACCTCCGTACACGATCAGGCTAAATGTCACCATCAGCAGCAGGATAGATAATTGTTCAATCAGCCCATTCGGGCCAGACCGAGCATAACCCTCAGTGATATTTTGCCTGCGATTGGCGCCTCGGCCATTCTGATTTGCCATTACAGTGACGCCTCTAATATTGCCTGGACGAGCTGATCAAAATTAAGGTCAGCAGCTTTAGCCGCCATGGGGACCAAACTGTGACTGGTCATGCCCGGCGACGTATTAACTTCGAGTAATTGAAAACTATCATCTGCATCTACCATCAGATCAACGCGGCCCCAGCCTTTACAGCCAACCGTCTTAAACGCGTCCATCGAGAGTTGGCGTATCTGTGCTTCACGCTTAGATGAGAGGTCACTCGGACACAGGTACTGGGTAGCGCCGGAAAAATACTTAGCCCTGTAGTCATAAAAGATCTCGCCAGTTTGGATGCGAATAGAGGGCAGCACCTGATCGCCCAGTATTGCCACGGTGTACTCGGGACCCTCTATTAGAGACTCAGCAATCACTGTCATTCCAAACTCAGCGGCATGCACCCAAGCCTGCTTAAGTTGGGCCGGCGTTTCAGCAGGACTCATACCTATACTTGAGCCTTCACAGGCGGGTTTAACCATAGCTTTACCACCGAGAGACTGCATAATTCCTGACCAGTCAGACTGTGCATCAAGCACCGAAAACATTGGAGTCGGCAAACCAATACCCTGCCACATTTGCTTGCATCGCAACTTATCCATTGCCAGCGCTGAGGCCAACACGCCACTACCGGTGTAGGGTAGACCAAGATATTCCAACGCCCCCTGCAACGTGCCATCCTCCCCTCCAGGTCCATGTAGCGCTATAAACACACGGTCTAAATTGTGGCCCCGCAGCACCTGTAGTAGGTCGTCTTGTGCATCGATAGCAATGACATCAATATCCAAATTCAGTAGTGATTGATGAATTGCAGCACCACTCATCAAGGACACCTCTCGCTCGGACGATGTGCCACCGTAAAGCAAGCCGATGCGTCCAAATTTATGTGGGCTATAGGTAGTCATTTTTTACCTCTGATTTGTTATCAGGCCCCAAGACCCTACCGAGTTCGGTCTCGGTTAGCATAGCCACCAATTTACTAACACTGCCGGCGCCCTGAGTCAGGACAATATCATCACCCCGCACTAACTCACCCAACAGATATGGCACCTCATCAATAGACTCTAGATAGATCGGATCAACACCTCCGCGCTGACGAATGCTGCCGCAGATATTTTTACTGCCTGCACCTAAGATAGGCTCTTCACCCGCCGCATAGACATCCAGCACTAATAAAACATCAACAGTGGCCAGCACCTGGATAAAATCTTCGTAAAGATCCCGCGTTCTAGTGTATCTGTGAGGCTGAAAGGCCATAACTAGTCGTCGCCCAGGCCAACCATCTCGAACGGCCTGGATAGTCGCCTTGACTTCAGTGGGGTGGTGACCATAGTCATCGACCAACATGGCGCTACCACCTTGAACAGGGTATTCACCAATCACTTCAAAGCGCCGACCTACTCCTGAGAATTTCCCAAGACCATCGATAATGGACTGGTCACCAATACCCTCATCGCTGGCCACCGCAATCGCGGCCGCGGCATTTAACGCATTATGGCGACCGGGAATATTTAAACTAACATTAATAGCAGGCAGATCATCTGGGCGACTAACCCGAAAGTGGCACTGACGCCCTTCGGTCGACAGATCGCTGATACGATAGGCTGCGTCTTCACTAAAGCCATACGTCAGCAAGGGCCGCGCCACATCGACCAGCAAATCGCGGATGACATCGTCGTCGATACACATAACAGCCAGCCCATAAAACGGCAGGTTATGTAAAAATTCGATGTAGGTTTTTTTCATCACCTCAAAATCGAAACCATAGGTCTCCATATGGTCCTCTTCGATATTAGTGACTACAGATACCATGGGCTGAAGGTGCAGAAATGAGGCATCACTCTCGTCCGCTTCTGCTATCAGATAGCGACTACCGCCAAGCTTGGCATTGGTGCCAACACTATTGACGCGCCCGCCTACAACGAAGGTAGGGTCGCGTCCCGCTTCCGCAAAGATCGAGGTAATCAAACTGGTAGTAGTGGTTTTTCCGTGCGTGCCAGCGATGGCAATGCCGTGGCGATAGCGCATCAATTCGGCAAGCATTTCCGCTCGACGCACCACTGGAATGCCCTGCTTGCGGGCGCTGGCAATCTCAGCATTTTCGAGAGTCACTGCCGAGGATTTGACTACCACATCAGCACCGATAATATTATCTTCGCTGTGGCCAATGGATACTATCACCCCAGCGCCAGTTAAACGCCTAACGTTTGCATTGGCACTGATGTCCGAGCCAGAAATTTCATAGCCCTGATTCAATAACACCTCGGCAATACCGCACATGCCACTACCACCAATACCCACAAAGTGGATGCGGCGAATGCGACGCATTTCAGGAGGCTGGAAATTCACATTATAAACCATGCGCCACCTCGATACAGGCTTTAGCAACCTGCTGCGCAGCACCTATTTTGGCTAATTCACGAGCGCGCATAGCCATATTTAGTCTGCGCTCAGGCTGAGTGCAGATGGCATTAATCTCATTGGCAAGTATTTCAGGCGTCAGGGCAGATTGTTGAATCATAGTCGCGGCACCCTGCTCTACTAGCAACTCACCATTACAGGTTTGATGGTCGTCAATTGCGTGAGGGAATGGAATCAATAATGAGCCCAGCCCCACAGCGGTCAGCTCAGCTATCGTTAAGGCGCCAGCTCGACAAATCACAAAGTCTGCCCATGCGTAGGCATCTTCCATGGCGTCAATAAAGGGCACCACATTAATTTTACCGTTTTTTAGATTTAGAGCCTGCTCCTGATAGGCATCGATTGTGGCCTGCAAATGGTCTCTACCGGTCTGATGAATCACATTGGGGCGCACTCGGGCATCAATTCGACCTAACGCCTCTGGCAGCAAACGATTAATCGCCAGCGCACCGCGGCTGCCGCCCAACACCAACACAGAGGCTTTTCCTTTGCGCTTGGCAAGTCGCTCTTGGGGCGGTAATAAATTCGCTATTTCGGGCCGTACAGGGTTGCCGCACCACTCACCGTTTGTCAGGGTGTTAGGGAAGCCTTGCATCACTCGACGAGCGATATGCGCTGATAGTCGGTTAGTGGTGCCAGCAACGGAATTCTGCTCATGAATCACTACTGGGATACCTTTTAGTTTAGCCGCCACAGCACCAGGCCCTGAAGCAAAGCCTCCCATTCCCAACACCACTTGTGGCTTGAATTCATTAAATAATGACAAGGCCTGCCGAATTGAGCGGAATAACAGCAGTGGCGCGCGCAATAAAGCCATAACACCGCGACCACGAATCCCTTCAATATCCAGATAAGTGATAGCGAGGTCACGCGACGGCACGAGTTCAGACTCAATCCCACGACGCGTTCCCAGCCATGATATTTTAGCATCTACCGCGAGCAGCTCATCTGCAACAGCCAGTGCTGGGAATACATGGCCACCAGTGCCACCCGCCATAATCATTACCCGAAGGTTATCGGACATAGCGAGTCCTCCGCCCAGGCTGCTGAGGAAGTTTTATCTCGTGACCGATGCGCAGCATCATACCTACCATTACGCAACACACCATTAGACTGCTGCCGCCATAACTAACAAATGGCAGGGTAAGCCCCTTTGTCGGCAACAGACCTGCGTTAACACCAAGATTAATGAAGGTCTGGCCACTAATCAGCAGCCCAAAACCCACCAGAATATAAGTGCCGTACCAGTATTTTTGGGCAATGGCCACCTTCGCAAGCTCAAAAATACGAAATATCATAGTGATGTAAAGCCCCACCAGAATAATCACACCGACAAAACCAAATTCTTCTGCAAAAATCGCGAACACAAAGTCCGTATGAGCCTCCGGCAAATACAACATTTTTTGAACTGACTGGCCAAGCCCCACTCCAAACCAACCACCACGCCCAAAGGCGATCAACGATTGGACGAGTTGATAACCGGAATCATTTTTCGTGACCCAAGGATCAAGAAACGTTGTAAGCCTTGCCAGTCTATAAGGAGCTGATTCAGCCACCCAGTAGAGTAAGGCAAAACCGATCAATACCACGATTAGATACTGACGTAAATTGGTACCACCCAGAAACGTAATAGCCATAAAGGTAGCCACCAGTACGAAAGCAGAACCAAAATCTGGCTGTAAAATCAGCAGTATCGACAGTAGGCTAACAATAGCTAGAAGCTTGCCGAACTCTGCCGGGTCATTACTCAAAGTTGCTCGATGCTGCTGCAGATGACTGGCCAGGAACACCACCGTTGCAACCTTCACCAGCTCTGATACCTGCAAAGTGAAACCCGCCAGACTCAGCCACCGTCGAGCACCGTTAACCTTCTCACTAATACTGGGCATAAGAACCAAAGTCAGCAGCAGAACACTGAGTAAGATCCAAAGACGCCCGTAACGAGCCCAGACCGTTGGCGGAACAAAGAACCCGACAAGCATCGCCGCAGCACCTACCAGCAGGTACGCCAGATGCCGTTTAACAAAATAAAGTTCATTGCCATATCGGTATTCAGCAAAACTAAACGAAGCTGAAGCGATCATCACTAGACCGATAGACATAAGCGCTAAAACCGAGAGCAGCAGCGGCATATCAATATGATATTCAGAGCGTCTAATACCAAAGTATTTGACTGAAAAATCAACCATCATTGCGGGCCTCCAGCTGATTCACGGCTTCTTGAAATCGCATACCGCGCTCCTCAAAGCCGGCAAACATATCAAAACTGGCACAGGCAGGTGAAAGCAGCACAAGATCCCCGGCGCTGGCCAATTGGTAGGCCTGATCTACGGCCGCCTCCAGAGATTCAACAACCCAGGTATCCACCACGGTGCTTAAGATTTCGGCAATGCTGGTGGCATCTTCACCAAACAAAATGCTGTGTTTAATAAAATCACTGGCGGCAGCCTGCAATGGAGAAAAATCCTGCCCCTTGCCCTGACCGCCGGCAATTAATATCAGATTTCGACTGCCCGGCTTACCAAAGCCGTTAATCGCAGCCAATGTGGCGCCAACATTCGTACCTTTGGAGTCGTCGATATATAGCGCGCCATCGACCTCACCGACATTTTCACAACGATGAGGTAAACCCCTATAGACTTTTAAGGTATCCAACATGGCCTGCATAGGCAGTTTCGCAGAGTGACCCAATGCCAGCGCTGCTAGCGCATTGGCTATATTGTGGGCACCTTTTATTGCCACATCTGTTACCGACATTAGCCGCTCTGCGCCAAAAGCCAAATAGCCATTGACCGCGCCTTGTAGTAAGCCAAAATCACCAAGATCAGGTTCATTAAGGCCAAAGCTGATGACTGCCGTGGCGCTGGGCAACAAGGGCCTAGTTAGCGGGTCTTCACGGTTGACAACAACTCTGCCCGCCCCTCGAAATATACGATGTTTCGCTGCATGGTATTCCAATAAACTGGGGTATCGATCCATATGGTCAGGACTAATATTCAAAAGCGTTGTAATCGCACCACGACCGTCATTTAACAGCTCCAACTGAAAGCTGGACAGCTCCAAGACATAGAGCTGATGCTGGTCATCAAGCAGATCTAACATTGGCGTACCAAGATTGCCACCAACGCCCACACTCAGACCACTAGCGTCAGCCATTTGGCCCACTAGGGTGGTGACAGTGCTCTTACCATTGGAGCCTGTTATCGCGATCACCGGCGCATTGGCGTACTCAAGGAATAATTCAAGATCGCCCATCAATGTAACGCCAGCATCGCGGGCGGCAATTAACGCAGGCTCTTCCAATGAGATCCCGGGACTGACCATAACTCTGTCGATATTAGTAAACAGGCTTGCCTCAAAGGTACCGAGAAACCTTGCAACATCCGGATAGCTATCAATCACTTCCTGCAATCGCGGAGGCTGCTGACGACTGTCCGCAAAAACAAATGGTTGCCCCATTGAAGCCAGAAACCGCGCCGCAGATAGCCCTGTGACACCCATGCCAAGAATCGCGGTGTTGCGGTTAGTAGCTATTACATCTTTCATTAATGCGTCCATAGTGAGCGTTGCCTAACGCAATTTCAGTGTTGCAAGACCAATCAGTACCAGCACAACTGTGATAATCCAAAAACGCACGATCACGCGCGGCTCTGGCCAGCCTTTTAATTCGTAATGGTGGTGGAGAGGTGCCATGCGAAAGATGCGCTTGCCGGTCAACTTGAATGATGCAACCTGCAATATTACCGACAGCGTCTCGATGACAAACACACCGCCCATAATGAACAGCACAATCTCCTGACGGACGATAACAGCTACCACGCCAAGGGCTGCACCCAACGCTAAGGATCCCACATCGCCCATAAATACCATCGCGGGGTAGGTGTTAAACCACAGAAATCCGAGCCCCGCCCCGCATAGCGCCGCAGTAAAAATAAGCAGCTCACCAGCACCGCTAATAAAGGGGATATTTAAATAACCGGCAAACTGATAGTTGCCGGTGAGGTAGGCAAAAATTCCCAATGCACCACTGACTAAAACGGTCGGCAGTATGGCCAGCCCATCGAGGCCATCAGTTAAATTGACTGCATTGCTGGTCCCTACAATCACTAGGTAGGTAAGCAGAATGTAAGCGGGCCCCATGTAGAGGGACACGCTTTTAAAGAATGGAATAATCAGTTCCAGCTCAGCGGGACTCTGAGCCGTATGATAAAGCACAATAGCGGTCGCCAAACCAAAGACTGACTGCCACAGATACTTCCAGCGCGCAGGTAATCCGCATGGGTTTTTCTCAACTACCTTACGGTAATCATCAATCCAGCCGACCAAACCAAAAGCTAGCGTCGTTGCCATAACAATCCAGATATACCGATTCTCTAAATCACCCCATAAAAGTGTGCTGACAAAGAGCGACAGCAGTATGAGCGACCCGCCCATAGTAGGCGTGCCTGCCTTGCTCAGGTGGCTCTGGGGGCCGTCTAATCGAATCGCCTGACCCATCTGCAGTCGGTTAAGATGACCAATAACAATAGGCCCCGCTACCCAGGAAATAACCAATGAGGTAATCACCGCCAGAATACCGCGCAGAGTCAGGTACTGAAATACAGTAAATGAGCTGTAAAACTGAGTCAGATAGTCTGCAAACCATGTCAACATTAGGGGTTTCCTTGGAGTAATAACATCTCAACAACGTGCTCCATTCCTGAGCTGCGTGATCCCTTGACTAAGCAGGCGCTCTCTGGCGACTGAAGTTCATAGGTAAGGGCTTCGATCAGGGAATCTCGGCTTTCAAAATGGCGACCACCAAAAATTTCGGCGGCACCAGCACTTAAAACACCTACGCTATAAAGATCATCCAGACCGGCCTGCCGGGCATATTCGCCAACATGACGATGTAGCATTAGTTCATCGGGCCCTAACTCGGCCATATCACCCATCACCAATATTCGCCGACCACTAAAGCCGGACAGCACGTCAATAGCAACCTCAAATGAGCTTGGACTGGCGTTGTAACTATCGTCGATCACCTTGGCGCCATTGGCTAAAAGTTTAATCTCCTGACGACCAGCAACCACAGAGACAGACGCCAGACCAGCAGCAATCTGTGGCAGTTTGACCCCCACAGCCACGGCACAAGCAGCGGCCGCCAAACCGTTATTAACCTGATGCAATCCAGGGGCTGTCAGTTCAATAATCTGCTCTTCTATCGACCCACCATCCATTGCCCCTAGGCAGAGGACAAATCGATAGCAACCATTAGCGAGCATTTGAATATCGTCGGCAAATAAGTCAGCGCCTGAATCCTGAGATGAGAACGTCACTTTCTTTTGGCCAGCAAGCAGTCCGAGCCACTGACTGCACCAGGGCTCGTCAAGATTGACAACTGCAGTGCCGAGAGCTTCTAGACCCGAATAAATTTCGCCCTTGGCTGCAGCCACAGCATCAATACTGCCAAAGCCCTCAATATGAGAGGTTTGTACATTATTAATTAGTGCCACATGGGGCTTAGCAATGGCGCAAAGGTAGCCGATTTCACCACCAGCGCTAGCGCCCATTTCGATCACCGCCATGTCAGCTTCAACCGGCATAGACAATAACGTGAGTGGCACACCAATATGATTATTGAGATTGCCGGCAGTCGCATGAACTGTATTGCTCTGGCGTAAAATGCAGGCAATAGACTCCTTCACTGAGGTTTTTCCTGTACTGCCAGTAACGGCTATAACTTGGCCGGTAAAGGCTTCGCGACGCAATGTCGCCAAATCACCGAGAGCCATAGTCGTATCCGGAACTACCCACTGAGGCAGGGGTAGTTTTTTGTCAGGCGTAGAAACCACCAAACCCGAGGCTTTTTCAGCGGCGTCATTGAGAAACAGGTGTGCATCAAATCGTTCACCGATCAGGGCGACGAACAGATCACCCTCATTAATATTGCGACTGTTAATAGCCACGGTGGAAAAATGGCAATCTGGATTGATCAAGGTTCCACCAAAGCGCACAGCAGCTTCTGTGAGACGCAATTGAGGCATCATTTTAGGCCTCCTTTCATCTGCAGCACTTCTCGAGCCCGTAGCGCACGCCGCGCCTCATTTTGATCACTAAAGGGCAGTCGCTCGGCAGCTAAAATCTGATAGTCCTCATGCCCCTTGCCAGCTATGATGACCACATCAGATGTGTCCGCCTGAATAATTGCCTCACGAATAGCCGCGCGGCGGTCGGGCTCGACGATCACATCAGCGTGGACGCCCTCAACAATGTGCTGAATAATCAACTGAGGATCTTCGTAGCGTGGATTGTCGCTAGTCACAACAACCTGGTCCGCCCACTTCGCGGCAATGGCACCCATCTCAGCACGCTTACCTATATCGCGATCTCCACCACAGCCAAAGACCACCCAAAGCCTACCATGACAATGATCCCTCAGGGTCTGCAGTGCATTTTTTAAGGCGTCTGGCGTATGCGCGTAGTCAACAACTACAAGTGGCAGCGCTTTGGCATCGATCAATTCCATTCGGCCCGAAACGGCCGGCAACTTTGGCACTGCTCGCAAAATATCAGCAAGAGAAAAACCCTGGGCGACGCCACAACCGATGACCGCCAACAAATTGGCTAGATTAAATCGACCCAGCAATGGCGAACATATTTCACCCTCTCCCCAGGTCGTGCAAACGACCGCACGCAACCCCTCGGCAGTGTGATTGATGGTATGGCAGTATATATCGGCGCTACTATTCTCGACACTAAAGGTAATGGCTTGAATATTAGGATTGAGTCCCGCCAGAATAACGCAACCTGCGCTGTCATCAATGTTGATCACGGCAGTTTTAAGCCCAGCCATTAAAAACAGCCTGGCTTTGGCGGCTGCATAGGTCTGAAAGTCACCATGATAATCGAGGTGGTCGCGACTCAGATTGGTAAATACCGCAGTATCTATCTTTAAACCCGCCACACGATACTGATCAAGACTGTGAGACGATACCTCCAATGCCACAGTGGTCGCACCCTCAGCCCTCAGCTCATCAAGAATTTTCTGCATGGAGACTGCATCCGGGGTAGTCAGACCCGTATTAGAAACAGCAGGTAAATGGCGATCAATCGCGTTAACCATCCCATAACCCAAGGTGCCTATAAACGCTGCTGAGTTGCCCTCCAAGGATTCGGCCAGCGCAGCATAGAGCCGCGAACAGGTGGTTTTACCGTTGGTGCCTGTGATGGCGGTTAATGCCATCCCTCGAGACGGTATAGCATAGAAAATTCCGGCAATATGCGAGACATGCTCAATGAGCTTATCGATACCCACTATGGGCACAATGTGACTAAATGATAGATATTCATCGACGGCGTCACTGTCAACCAAGATGGCGACGGCGCCACGATCAATAGCTTGGGAAATATAGCCGGCACCATGAGTTTGGCCGCCCTGAACCGCAACAAACAGATCACCCACTTCGACCTGGCGACTATCCAGCGCAATACCTTTTACTTCCACGTCAGCACAATGATGTGATTCAGTAAAATCCGCCGTTAGATCGAATAAGGTTGTCGCGCTCCGCTGCGATAGGCTCATCATGAGTCCCCTCGCTTTTTTGAGACGGCCAACAGGCTTTCAATGGTGCGATTAGCATCTATTTGATCGGGCGTGACCTGCAGTAAGTGCAGGGCATTACCTGTGACTTCTGAAAATATCGGCGCAGCCACAAGGCCACCGTAGTAGGCGCTCTCACTAGGCTCATCAATGACGACAACGGTTACGAGGCGCGGTTTATCTATCGGCGACAATCCAGCAAAGACGGACATATGACGGTTTCCGTCATAACCTCCACTTGCCTTAATCTTCTGCGTCGTCCCAGTTTTTCCACCGACAGAGTAGCCTTCGATCATGGCGCGCTTACCTGTACCCTGATCACTGCTGGCGTCGTGCAACATCTGACGAACCTGTTTGACCAGCTTTGGGTCAGCCACATTAGTGCTTTCAGGGGGCGCTTCAAGAGCCAGCAGCGAAACGTCTTTGCGGTCACCATTACTGGCCAATATTGCATAAGCTCTTGCGAGCTGCAGAGGGGACACACTCAACCCATAGCCAAAGGCAAACGTGGCCTGAGTTACCGGATCCCAATTAGGATGAACAGGCAAATTACCCGAGGTCTCGCTCGGAAATCGGGTGCCAATGCTCTCGCCAAAACCCATCCGCTCAAAAAGCTCTCGCGTTGAGTCAGGGTTTAACGCGAGCGCTAACTTGATGGTACCCACCTGACTCGACTTTCGTAGCACGCCACCCAAATCTAGCAGACCGTAATCATGACTATCCTCAAAAATTTTATTGGCAACATTGATATAACCGGGGCTCGTATCAATTTTGCTATTAACATCGAACTTACCGCTTTCCAGAGCCGCCAATATAGTGAAGGGCTTAACAGTAGAGCCCGGCTCTACCCTATCGGCCATAGCTCGGTTACGCACCGAGCCTTGCTGTAAATACCGGCGATCATTGGGATTCATAGAAGGCTGGTTAGCCATAGCCAGAACTTCACCCGTCTCGACATCCAACACAATCACTGATCCCGATTTGGCCTGATGCTTTTGCACCGCAGCCTTAAGTGCACGGTAAGCACCATACTGCATACGCAAATCAATGCTCAGGCGCAGAGTATTGCCAGAATGAGCGGCCTTAACCAGCGCAATGTCCTTTATCACTCGACCAGCGCGGTCTTTGACCACCTTTCTAGAGCCTGACACACCCGCCAACCAATCATCATAGGCGAGCTCCATACCCTCTTGACCGTGATCGTTTTCGTCTGTAAAGCCGACTAATTGCGCCGTGACCTCGCCGGCGGGATAGAAGCGCTTGTACTCCAAGCGCCCCTCGACGCCTGGAATCCGAAGGGCAAGAATTTTCGAAGCGACAGCGGATGGCAGATGATGGGCAAGAGACATAAATGACTTGTTGCGGTAGAGCTGCAGCCGATCCTTTAATTCGGCTGCCGAAAGATTTAAGGCCTCAGCTAGCGTAAGTAAATCGGCGGGGGTAGCAGACTTTTGAAAATGCTGGGGATTTACAACCAACTCAGTCACTGGCGTACTGACAGCCAATGGCTCGCCATTCCTATCTGTAATGAGGCCTCGATAGGCCGGAATAGGCTCCGGACGAATGGATCGGGCGTCGCCCTGAGTCTGTAAGAAATCTGCACCACGCTCGGCTTCAGGAATTATTTGCAGCTGAGCGATACTGGCAACAAGCACAATCGGCAGAGAGGCCAAAGCAAGCATTACTAAGTAGTAACGCCAGCGCGGTATAACTGTCTCTACCGGTTTTTTGACCACGATTCTGCCTTACCCTTTTAACCTATTGAGAGCCCATTAAGGCGCCATGTATTCACTACGTCTACAAACTCGATTTATTGCCGCTTAATAATCAAAATCTCTTGCGTCTTCGGGCTATGCATATTGAGACGCGCCGTCGCCATCGTCTCTATGCGCTGTAACGACCCCCAGGCACTATGTTCCAGAAGGTACTTGCCATAATCCACCTGCAACTGATTAGCCTCGCGCTCCAGCCCTGTTAACTGCGCATACTTCTGCCGACAGAGGTGGCTTACAAACGCGACAGATAACGCACTAACGAGCACTAAAAGCCAAAGTACCGCCACTGACTTTGCACCGCCCATATCAGGCGACGCGCACAGCAATACGCATCACCGCACTGCGTGACCGAACATTTCCACTCACCTCGGACGTGGCCGGCTTTATGGCTTTACCCACCTTTACCAGCCTCACTCCGCGATCAATATCTCGGATAGGCAGATTTTTCGGCAGCTTGATACCCTGCTCTTGATCGCGAATAAAACGCTTTACCCGCCGATCCTCTAATGAGTGAAAGCTCACGACAACTAGCCGGCCTCCCACCTTTAGACTATCTATAACCTGCCCTAGAAAATCCTCAAGATCATCTAACTCACGATTAATAAAGATTCGTATAGCCTGAAATGCCTTCGTGGCAGGATGCCTGCCTCGCTCCCATGCCGGATGCGCGGCGGCCAGTATCCCCGCCAACTGTAATGTTCGAACAATGGGCGTCTTAACTCGCTCACCGACAACCGCACGAGCCATTCGTCGAGCAAACCGCTCTTCACCGTATTCCTTGATAACACGAGCAATCTCCTCCTCGTCTGCGCTAGCGATCCACTCGGCTGCTGACAAGCCTTTACTGGTATCCATACGCATGTCCAAGGGCCCATCACGCATAAAACTAAAGCCGCGCTCAGCCTGATCTAACTGCGGGGAGGAGACGCCCAAATCAAGCAACACCCCGGACAACTCCCCAGCCATGCTCATCTCAGAAAGCACACTATGGATGCCTGCAAAGCTGCCGTGCAATAACTGCAATCTACTGTCATCGTTAAAACGCTCATGCCCCGCCGCTATTGCCTGCGGGTCTTTATCGATAGCCAGAACTCTACCGCTGCTCGACAATCTAGACAGCAATTCTGCACAGTGGCCGCCTCGACCAAAAGTGCCGTCAACATAAAAGCCGTCGGGGTCGACCACCAAGGCATCAATTGCCTCGCGCAACAGTACTGTTGTATGTTTCGCCTGCTGGGCGCCACCCATAACTAAGCCTTCACCAAGACAGGTTCTTAAGTGCATCAGACATATTGTCTTTATCCATCAACATGCTGCGATAATTTTCCTGCGACTTCTCTCGTTCAGCGTTCCAGTTATCCTCTGACCAGATCTCTAGCCGCTGTGTACGACCTACCAGCACCAACTTCTTTTCCAACTCGGCATAGTCTCGCAATTCTGTTGGAATCAGGATTCGACCACTCCCGTCTACCTGCAAGTCCTTAGCTTGACCGACAACAAAGCGACTGAGCATTTCACCCAGCTCGTCCATTGCCGGCAGCCCAGCAACTTTCTCTTCAAATTTTTTCCATTCCGGAAGTGGCGACAACGTCAAACAAGCAGACTTCATATCTATAGTGATAACCAGATCGTTCGAGCAAATATCTTCAAACAGGGTTCGGTAGCGAGTCGGAATTGCCATCCGGCCCTTTGCATCCATATTGATTGGATCACTACCTCTAAACACTTTTAACCCTTCCTCTCCATTTAAAAACCCCAACCAACCCTACTTAGCCACTTTTTACCACTTTTTCCCATTAATGCAGACTATGGCCCGCATAGACCAATGTCAAGGGGGATGCAGGGTGAAAAAGTTAATAAAATCAGTAAGTTCGGCGGTTATCTATAGATAGGTTTTAAGGCAGGCTACGGAGAAAAATATTTAACAATGTAAAACATAACAGTAAGACCGCAAGTTAAAGTAACTTCTAGCTTTGATCTGTTTTAAGATCGATTTTAGCCTTTTATTGATTTTTATAGATCGAAATGAACTAAAGGTCTCGCAAAAACTGGCGCTAACAAAAAAGGCCAGCGATTTCTCGCTGGCCTTTTTTGCAATACTTTAAAAAGTGAGTCGACCGATAAGCCGGGTTCTGTCGTGGACAGTCATTCATCTGGGACAAACGTCACCGCCTGCCTCAAGCAACCTACCCGTCCCCAACGCGGGTCGCGCCATATGGGAACCTATTTGGTCTTGCTCCGAGTGGGGTTTACCATGCCACTACTGTTACCAGCAGCGCGGTGCGCTCTTACCGCACCCTTTCACCCTTACCTGTGTTCGCGAACGAACCATCGGCGGTCTTCTCTCTGCTGCACTGGCCGTAGGCTTTCGCCCCCCAGGTGTTACCTGGCACTCTACCCTGCGGAGCCCGGACTTTCCTCTGCATCACACCCTTTCAAACGCAAGCGAATGAGCGAGAAATTAACACAGCGACTGTCTAGTCGACTCGAGAAGATAATAGCACATGATAAGAGTTTCCAAGCGCTTTATACTCTTTATTATAACCCGAATAACCTGCACCAGTGAAAGCGATTAAAGCCGACTCACATCTGACACCAACACTCACCAAAACATTATTTGAGCAGTGCATGATCCGGTGGCAATTGACGAGAAATCCACAGCGCCAACTTGTGACGCATATTCGGATCAGTGACCTGATCTTTAGCCAGCGCCTGAATAAGCTTATCCTCAACAAGGACCTTATAGACAAACTGCACCTTGAGCTTCATAGAATCATGAGCCTCCACCTCTCCATAGGCGCGCTTTTTGGCGTATACCGCGCCAACCTGCAGGGCTTTTTTGACTAACTCTTCTTCATGGGGAATTTTCTGCATACCTCAAGCCTTTAATCAGTAAACGTTCTCGCATTGCGGAATATCCGCATCCAACCGCTGTCTTCACCCCAGTCTTGCGGGTGCCAGGAATTAAGCACTGTGCGATAAACTCGCTCGGGGTGCGGCATCATCAAGGTGGTCCGACCATCGGCAGAGGTTACACCCGTAATACCCTCAGGCGAACCATTGGGATTAGCAGGGTAACGGTCTGCAACCTGCAGATTATTCTCTAAAAATCGCAGGGCAATCTGGTCGCTCTTTTGCAACTCTGAGAGTGCGTCTGGGCTTGTAAATTCAGCTCGACCCTCACCATGGGATATGGCGATGGGCATATGTGTGCCAGCCATACCCTGCAAAAGTACCGAGGGCGAATCTTCGATTCGCACCAGTGAGAAGCGCGCCTCAAACTGCTCAGATAAGTTACGCACAAAGCGCGGCCACAGCTCAGCCCCCGGGATTAAGGTCTTGAGGTTGCTCAGCATCTGACAACCGTTGCAAACGCCAAGGCTAAAAGTGTCAGGGCGGTGAAAGAACTGCTGAAACTGATCACGCACCTGGTCGTTAAATAGCACCGTTTTCGCCCAACCTTCACCGGCACCCAAAACATCGCCATAAGAGAACCCGCCGCAGGCCACCAGGCCTGTGAATTCGGACAGGGCGCGTCGCCCAGCCAGCAAATCACTCATATGGACATCGACTGCGGTAAAGCCCGCCCGATCGAAGGCTGCACCCATTTCTACATGGCTGTTTACGCCCTGCTCACGAACAATGGCGACTCTTGGCTTAGCGCCCCAACTGATATACGGTGCGCAGATATCCTCGGCTGGATCAAAGCTGAGATTGGCCGAGAGGCCCACGTCAGCCTGAAGGATACGATCAAATTCTTGCTGCACACATTCTGCATTATCGCGCAGCGATGCGACCCGATAGGAGGTCTCACTCCAACATGCCTGTAACGCTGCCCGATCACAGGCAAATAATATCTCGCCATCCCGACTAATCTCAAGGCTGTCGTTTACGTTTAAGGTGCCCAACCTATGGGTACTCACACTGGCGTCAGTAAATCGTTGCATCAGGACCTCAGCAATGTCAGATCGCACCTGAATAACAGCGCCCAATTCTTCAGTAAACAACACAGCCATGGTATTTTCATTAAGCCCACTTAGATCTATCGAAACACCCACATGACCGGCAAAACTCATCTCAGCCAGAGTGGTCAACAAACCGCCATCGGAGCGGTCATGGTAGGCGAGAATGTCGCCCTGCTCCATAGACGCCTGCGTGGCATCAAAGAAGCCTTTGAGCGCCTTGGCATCGTCGACATCAGGCGCAGTATCCCCAAACTCGGAGAACACCTGAGCCAATATAGAGCCACCCATCCGATCGGCGCCAGCACCCAGATCCAGCAGTAATAATTCTGTATCGCCCTGATCAGTGCGCAGCTCCGGCGTCAGCGTTTTACGCACATCCAGCACCGGTGAAAATCCGGTAATAACTAATGACAGCGGTGAGGTAACTGCCCTGCCGCCGCCATCAGCATCCTGCCAAGCTGTGCGCATCGACATGGAGTCCTTACCCACTGGAACGGTTATGCCCAGCTTAGGACAGAGGTCCATGCCCACAGCTTCAACCGTTCGATAAAGTTTTTCATCTTCACCCGGCGAGCCCGAGGCGCACATCCAGTTAGCGGACAATTTAATATCCTTAATATCACCAATGCGCGCCGCACTGATGTTAGTAATCGCCTCACCAATAGCCATACGCCCGGAGGCTGGACCATCGATCAGCGCCAGAGGGGTTCGCTCGCCTATAGCCATCGCCTCACCGGCAGTGCTGTCGTAGGTCACCGTGGTCACCGCACAATCTGCGACTGGAATCTGCCAGGGACCTACCATTTGATCACGGGCAACCATGCCGGTAACTGACCGATCACCAATAGTAATCAAAAAACTTTTGCTGGCGACTGCCGGGTGACGCAGTACACGAAAAACTGACTCATTGAGATCCAACAGCTCCGCTGAAAAGACGTTGCTTGGCAACTCCACTTTGGTGGCCGTGCGATGCATTTTAGGCGCCTTGCCAAATAACACTGACATGGGCAAATCGACAGGGCTATTGCCAAAATGATCGTCGACCAGACTAATCTGCTTACTCTCGGTGGCTTCCCCAACCACGGCATAGGGGCATCGTTCGCGCTCACAGATAGCTTTAAAGCACTCGATATCTATGGGTGAAATTGCAAGCACATAGCGCTCTTGAGCCTCGTTACACCAGATTTCCACGGGCGACATACCCGGCTCATCATTGGGGATTTTGCGCAACTCGAACCGACCGCCAGTACCGCCATCTTTAACCAACTCTGGCAGTGCATTAGAGAGACCGCCCGCGCCAACATCATGGATAAAGGCAATGGGATTACTATCGCCCAACTGCCAACACTGATCGATTACCTCCTGACAGCGACGCTCAATTTCGGGGTTCTGGCGCTGTACCGAGGCAAAGTCTAAATCTGCCGAACTGCTGCCCGTTGTCATTGACGACGCTGCACCACCGCCCAAGCCAATCAACATGGCCGGGCCGCCAAGCACAACTAGGCGCGCGCCCGGCTCAAACTCTGGTTTATCCACGTGGTCTGCACGGATATTACCGTAGCCACCCGCGATCATTATGGGCTTGTGGTAACCTCGACGCTCGCCGGCAAAGTCCATCTCAAAAGTTCTAAAGTACCCGCAGATGTTGGGGCGACCGAATTCATTATTAAATGCTGCGCCACCTAATGGACCCTCTGTCATAATATCCAGCGCCGAAACAATACGCTCTGGCTTGCCGTAATCCGTTTCCCAGGGCTGAATATAATTTGGAATTTGTAAGTTAGACACCGTAAAACCAACCATCCCAACCTTAGGCTTGGAGCCTCGACCGACGGCACCCTCATCACGAATTTCTCCCCCAGACCCTGTTCCCGCTCCTGAATAAGGAGCTATCGCCGTTGGATGATTATGCGTTTCAACCTTCATCAGCAGATGCACAGGTTCTTGGGTGTAACCGTATTCTTTGCTGACCGGATCGGGATAAAAACGCCCGCCCTTGGTGCCTGCCACTACGGCCGCATTGTCCGAGTATGCTGAGAGTACATTCTCGCCGTTAACGCTGTTGGTATTGCGAATCATCGCAAACAGCGAACGCTCTTCATCAACACCATCTACCGTCCAGCTGGCATTAAATATCTTATGCCTGCAGTGCTCAGAATTAGCCTGAGCAAACATCATCAACTCAGCGTCCGAGGGATTGCGCCGCAATCCCTCAAAGCTGGCGACCAGATAGTCAATCTCATCATCGGCTAAGGCTAGTCCCAATTCAACGTTGGCCAACTTCAGTGCGCTAGAACCCTCAGCGAGAATATCCACCTGAGCCAGCGCCCGAGGCTGGTGATGGGTAAACAACATTTCAGCCTGCTGTAAATCAGTGACCACGGTTTCTACCATACGGTCACTTAATAACTCAGCCAATAACCCTGACTGCTGCTCAGTCAACTCGCAGTCTGATTGAACGTAGTAAGCGACGCCACGCTCAACACGCACTATATTTTGCAGTCCACAGTTGTGGGCAATATCTGTCGCCTTGCTCGACCAAGGTGAAATCGTACCTGGGCGAGGCAGAACCAGCAGCAGGGCACCTTCGGTAGGGACTTTTTGCTCGCTGGGCCCGTAGGCCATCAACGCGGTTAACGTTACATAATCCTGGTCTGAAAGAAGCCCATCCACCTCAGCAAAATGCACATATTCTGCAACCACTGAGGTAATCGAGGCTACTCGACGCTGTAAATTGGCAAGCAATTTTTGACGCCGAAATGCGGATAGAGAAGATGCGCCGCTAAGGATTATCATGGATGCTGGTCTCAAAAAAAGGACTATAAGGACTATAAGGACTATAACTATTCTAGCTGAAAAAACACTGCTTAGGCAGATTGAATTACCTAAATCATGTACAATTATTTAATCCCGATCGGCGTAATTAGGCGTGCCCAACACCGCGCGCTAAAGAGGTAACGGTAAAGTGATGTACGGACTTTCTCACCGCGTCAGGAAAATACGGAATCGTCTGCTGCTCATCGCGGCTCCGCTTATATTTGTTATTTTTATCTCCGGTAGCACCCAACTCACTGACCTCCAGAGAGTATACGATCGGGGTCAGCTGGTGATGCTGACACTGCCTGGACCAACCACCTATTTTGATGATGGTCGCGGCCAAAATGGTTTCGATTACCTTATAGCTAAAGCCTTTGCCGACAGCCTCGATGTCGATCTGATGGTCAAGCCTCAGTTGACGCTGCATGGATTATTGCGCTCAGTGAGCGGCGCTAAAGGCGATTTTGCCGCAGCTAATCTGACGATCACCGAAGACCGTGGCAAGTCCCTAGAATTTTCAATTCCCTACATGAACGTGACCCAGCAGCTTATTTTTCGCCGCGGCGAAAAACGGCCCAAATCACTTGACCTACTGGCGGGAGAGCTAATGGTCATTACAGGCTCATCGCACAGCGAGCAGCTCATAAAGTTGAAGGGTTCTGCGCCAAACCTAACTTGGTCGGAGCAAGATGATTTGGAGATGAGTGATCTGATCAGAATGGTTCATGATGGCGAGATCAGTTACACGGTGGCGGACTCTTTCTCCTACCTCGTCAACCGACATATTTATCCCAAAGCGCGCAGAGCATTTGATGTTACAGACCCACAGTCAATGGCTTGGGCATTTGGCAGCCATAACGACGGCACCTTGATTAACGCCGCCAACAGGTTTTTAGAGGACTACATTAGCAGCGGTAAGTTGGCCGCCTTGGAGCTGGCACTTTTTGCGCAAACTGAGCACTTCTCCGCAGCCAATTCACACCAGCTTGGCCAGCAGGTTGCACAGAGACTGCCAACTTACGAGCCGATGTTTCGCCAGACCGCAGCGCAATTTAATATGGATTGGGCACTGCTGGCAGCGGTCGCCTATCAGGAATCCCACTGGAACCCTAAAGCCAGATCGCCTACGGGGGTGCGCGGACTGATGATGCTCACGCTGGATACCGCAAAGGAAATGGGCGTCACTAACCGCCTGATTGCGGAGCAGAGCTTAACGGGCGGCGCCGGCTATCTGGCAAAATTAAAAGCCAGACTACCGCAACGCATAACCGAACCGGATCGCACGCTAATGTCTCTAGCGGCATATAATGTGGGCTTTGGCCATTTGGAAGATGCACGAGTGTTAACTCAGCGCAGCGGTATGGACCCCGATCTATGGACAAACGTCCGCGACCATCTGCCACTGCTCAGCAAAAAGAAATTTTATGCGACGGTTAAGTACGGCTATGCTCGGGGTAATGAGCCTGTGGTTTATGTGGACAATATTCAGTACTACAGAGCTTACCTGCAACTGTACTCCCTCTCTCAGCATGACTTTGAACCGCCGCCTGCAATGAGGAAAAAAGAGCTTGACGTGCCGCTACCACTGCAAAGAAATTAAGTCATTATTGACTTTTATTTTTACGTCTCTGCCGAAAGAAACAACTGATAAGATCACCACATTGCTGCTCCAGAACCCCGCCCCGCACGTCGACACTGTGGTTATAGTGACCTTGATGCATTAACTGTAACTGACTTTGCAACGCGCCAGCTCTGGGCTCAAGAGCACCGAATACGATGCGACGAATACGACCGTGAACCATAGCCCCCACACACATGGTGCAGGGTTCAATGGTGACATAGAGATCACAGTCACTTAATCGGTAATTATTTATTTTGCTCGCGGCGTTGCGCATAGCCACAACTTCAGCATGGGCGGTTGGATCACAAGCTGAAATCGGCTGATTGTATCCCTCAGCGATTATCTCGCCATCACGAACCACCAATGCACCTACCGGCACCTCGCCGGCAGCGTATGCCTGCTGCGCCAACTGCAGCGCTTTGGCCATATAAAATTCGTCAGTACTCATCTATTGCCCTATAGCGTAAAATCAACCCTGAACCATCTATTAAGAACTATCATGCTCAAACCGTTGCACATTCAATCCAACTGGCAAACTGAACTGAGCCAATGCATTACCAATGTCGATGAACTGCTAGCCGAGCTTGAGCTCGACAGCACACAGCTTTCAACCTGCCAGCAAGCGGCCTCACAATTCGCCCTCAAAGTGCCGCGACCCTTTGTTCAACGCATGAAAAAAGGAGACCCTCACGACCCACTTCTCGCGCAGGTTCTGCCCATCAAGGCCGAGATGCAGTCAGACCACGCCTACAGTGCGGATCCATTGGATGAATCCAACCACAACCCTATTGCTGGCATTGTACATAAATACCGCAACCGCCTCTTACTCATAGTCAGTCCCGCCTGCGCAATTAACTGTCGCTATTGCTTTCGCCGTCATTTTCCCTATCAGGAGAACCGCCAGAGTAAAGAGCAGTGGCAACAGGCACTTAACTATATAAGTAGCCACAAAGATATCAATGAAGTGATTTTTAGCGGAGGTGATCCGCTGGCGGCCAATGACCGCTTTCTAGCTTGGCTCACAGAGCAAATCGCAGCCATACCTCATATCAAACGCCTGCGTATTCATACCCGCCTGCCTGTCGTCATTCCATCGCGCATCAATGAATCATTTTTACGCTGGGCAGCGGCGAGTCGCCTAAGGCCGATCATGGTGCTACATATTAATCACAGCAACGAAATAGACGGCGAGGTGGCTGATGCCATCGGACGCCTCCTTGATGCCGGCCTTAAAGTATTGAATCAAACGGTGCTGCTAAAAGATATTAATGATAGTGCCACAACCTTAAATACCTTAAGTGAAAGACTCTTTGACTGCGATGTTAGCCCTTATTACCTGCACCTGCTAGATCCCGTTCAGGGTGCCAGCCACTTTGACATTGACCCCGAACGGGCCGGCGAAATATACCGCGAATTGCAGGCCATGCTGCCAGGCTTCTTACTGCCAAAGTTGGTGCGAGAGATCCCTGGAGAGCTTTCAAAAACCATTATCGTACCGTAAACGGACACCCCAGACGATCCGATGCCCGAACAGCCAAAAAACGGCATTTTACAGTCCAAAAACGACATCTAAATTTACGTTGTAATTTCCCAATCAATAAGAGTAAACTGCCTTCAGGAGGTTAAGTTGCCTTCGCTTCACCTTTGCGACTGTGGTTCAGATCCCGTCTGATTTGGAGAAAATATATTGAAAACCAAAAGTCACAGTATGTAAATATATCAAACTAAGTTAAATATTATCTCGGGGGAGATTTATGAAAGCTAATACTTTTTGGAAATTAAATGCCATTGCGGCAGCTGTTATTGCTGGTAGCACCATGCTTCCAGTCGCTTCTGTTGTAGCAGAAGAAATGGTAGAAGAAATTGTTACTCTTGGAAGTCGGGCAAAACCGCGTTCAGCAACCGATTCAGTAGCACCGGTTGATGTGATCGACGCATCCGAACTGACTAACCAAGGCGACATGGACGTTACCAACCTACTGCGTAACTCTGTGCCTTCTTACTACGTTAGTGACCAGCCAATCAGCGATGCAGGTACCATGGTTCGCCCACAGGGCCTTCGCGGCATGGCAGCTGACCATACTCTCGTTCTAATTAACGGCAAGCGTCGTCATCGTTCATCAGTTATCCTTTGGGCTGCTGGTGGCATTTCAGACGGTGCTCAGGGTCCTGACACATCAGCGATCCCAGGCCTAGCGTTGAAAAACATCGAAGTACTACGTGACGGTGCTGCCTCACAGTACGGTTCAGATGCACTAGCGGGTGTCATTAACTTTAACCTTAAAGATGCAAGCGAAGGCGGAAGCATTCAGGTTCGTGCCGGTGAATATAGCGAAGGCGACGGAGCAATGGAGTACGTTTCAGCTAACTTTGGTCTGCCACTTGGCTCTAACGGCTTCATTAATACTACCTTTGAAATAGGTTCAAGCGACGAAACTAACCGCGCAGTGCAGCGTGCAGATGCTACAGCTCTGATTGCAGACGGCTATACTAATGTGCCAACGCCTGCCATGAAGTGGGGCCGCCCGATTGTTGATAACGACATGAAGCTGTTCATTAACTTCGGTGCTGATTTGGGCAACAATGCTGAGATGTATGGTTACCTCAACTCTACGACCAAAGACATCGACGGTGGATTCTACTTCCGTAACCCAACCAACCGTGGCGGTGTATACGGCGACGGATCAACACTTCTTATCGGTGATATGGATGGTGTTGGCGTTGGCGGTACATGTCCAGTTGTTACTGTTACTGGCAATATCGTAGATCCAGTTGCTATGGCGACAGTTAAGGCCGATGCTAACTGTTTCTCTTTCCAAGAAACCATTCCAGGCGGCTTTACACCGCGCTTCGGTGGCAAAATGACTGACCAAGCATTGCTGTTTGGCTTGAAAGGTCAGATGGCCAATGGTCTAGGCTGGGACGTCAGCGCATACTATGGTATGAACGAAGCTGACTTCTTCATTAACAACACTGTTAATGCAAGCATGGGTCCTGATTCTCCTCGTAACTTCGATCCAGGTCTTTATCGCCAAATGGAAACGTCAGTCAATGCTGACTTCACTTATTCCGTCAGCGACGCTGTAAACCTAGCCTTTGGTGGCGAGTACCGTACTGAAGAGTTTACAATTGGTGCCGGAGATGAAGCGTCTTCAACTGCCGGTGTACTAAAAGATCAAGGATTCAGCCTGTCTAGTAATGGCTTCCCAGGTTTTGCTAAGAAGATCTCTGGTAACTTTGATCGTAGCAACTACGCAGTCTATATGGATGCTGAGTGGGATGCATCGGACAATCTATTGTTAACGTCTGCAATACGCTTCGAAGACTTTGATGATTTTGGCACCACCACTAACTGGAAGATCGGTGGTAACTTTCACATAACCGAAGACACCGGTATTCGTGCAACAATAAGCACCGGTTTCAAAGCACCGACGCCAGGGCAGTCTAATGCCTCGAACATCTCAACTACAATCGACAACGCTACAGGCAAGCTAGTGAACAAGGGCGTTATACCATCTACTAGCCCAGTTGCACTGCAGTATGGCGGTAAAGTATTGGCACCAGAAGATTCAGAAAATATGACCTTTGGTATCTATACTGTAGTAGGCGCCTTCGATATCACTGTCGACTACTTTAATATTGAAGTTGAAGACCGTTTGAACTTTTCTAAAGACACTACTTTGACAGATACTGACATTGCAGCGTTGGTCGCAGCCAAGATTCCAGGCGCGACAGATATGTCGAAATTCCGCTTCTTTACAAACGATTTTGATACCGAAACTTCAGGTTGGGACGTAGTTGTGTCAACTAGTACTGATTGGATGGGCGGCACCACTCAGTGGAACCTAGCCTATAACAAGACAGAGACTGAAGTGACTAGTCGCGGCGCAACCATCGATGATGAGCGTGAGAAAAGAATCGAAGAAATGACACCAGATACACGCTGGAACGTTTCAGGCAATCACATGGTTGGCGACTGGCGAATGCTTGCTCGAGCTAGCTACTTTGGTGATTGGTATGACAGCGGCGAAGGCTACGTATATCCTGGAGAGTACGTTGTTGACTTAGAACTTGCTTACGACCTCAATGACAATTCATCAGTCATGATCGGCGGTAACAATGTTCTTGATGAAGCCGGTGACACACTGCATAACATCAATTCATACGGTAACTTGCATAGTACGCAAGCACCTATGGGCTTCAGCGGTGCGTTCTGGTATGCAAAGTACAGCTACAACTTCTAAGCAACTCGTTTGAGTTAATTAGAACAGGTCAGCGCGCAAGCTCTGGCCTAACAGTTACAAAAAAGGGGTGCCAATGGCACCCCTTTTTTGTGCCTCTACAGAATCCATTTGATGGTAGCGTCTCCCCAATACCGGGCTCGCGACTAACAATACACCATAACTCTCGGAATCAGATCTGCTGATCTCCCATTCCTCAACGCTTTATTGACTCAGTCGGTAGACTGCGCAGATTTTATTGCCGGAGGGGTCACGCAAGTAAGCCAGATAGACACCCTCGTCAGCCGACCCCCTAACACCAGGCGCATTTTCACAGTCGGTTCCGCCATTAGCCAAGCCCGCCGCATGCCAAGCATTTCCCATTTCAACGCTCGTCACATCGAAACCAATAGTGCTGCCATTACCCGGGCCTGCTAGCTGACCATCAATGGGCTTGCTAAGAGCAAAGATACCTGTATCAGTCATATACAAGCAGCGCCCGCCAGGATCAATAATCCCCGAGTCGTAGCCAACGGTCGCCAAAATGGCATCATAAAAAAGTTTTGATTTTTCGATATCATTTGCGCCAAGCATAATATGACTGAACATCATCACTCCTAGGTACATTAATTATGCGGTTGAGGCCGCGTTCGCAAGCCCGCGGTTCGGGCTTTTCCTATCTTAGGCTGCCAAAACTACAACCTATTAATCGGAAATATTGGCTCAAAAACCGGGTCCTGGATACCACTAACATTGGTTTCAAAGACAAAGACATTCCCTGCATCTGGCTCCGATTCAAGGGCAGCGGCGCTGAGCCCCTGCCGTGCACTGGTAATAAACAGCAAATTTAATTGAGCTCCGCCAAAAGCAACGCAGGTGGGCTGACTGACTGGCAACGGCAGCACAAAGTCTACAGACCCATTGGGGCTGTACCGCACAACTTGGCTCCCTCCCCACTGCGCATTCCACAGATAGCCCTGCGCATCTATCGTGGACCCGTCAGGGAAACAGCCTGACTCGGTTTGCAACAATGTCATCTGGTTTGAAATCGCACCGCTGGACCTCTCAAAATCGTAACGATTAATGCGCCGAGACGGCGTGTCGGTATGATATAAATAAGTGTTGTCAGGACTCCAACAAAGGCCGTTAGAAATCGTTAAACCAGCCAGTTTAGACACGCAGTTTAACCTCCTGTCGAGACAATACAACGCCCCTGCGCGCTCTGCCTCAACCCCCCGCTGCAACTTATCTTCAACCATACTGCCTGCCCAGAAGCGGCCCTGCCTATCGGCTCGACCGTCATTGAGACGGATATTGCCATTATTACTGTCTATCTTATGCAACCATTGCAGATCACTCGTCAGGGGATCAAAGTACGCAAACCCACTTTCGAAGGCACAGATCAAATAATCGCTATCGGCAATCCGTGCAAAAGATCCCAGGCGTTCCGGTGTCGCCCATTGCACAATGGATCCGTCTGAGGGGTGGTACTTATAAAGCACCTGGCCATCGATGTCAGTCCACCAGACGGCGGAGCCAATGGCATCCCAGATCACCCCCTCGCCCAGCTCATTCCCGACCTTCAGAATTTCTATTAATGTGGCAGTTGTCATTACTCTGTCCTGTCGCTACCTTACTCGCGCAGCCGTAATAGCATCCACTACCGTCTCGGCGGACTGACGAACCTGCTCCGCGCTATCACCGGGCTTATACAGCTCCGAGCCTATACCAAATCCATCGATCCCAGCCTCAATCCACTGATCGGCAACATCCGCACTCACACCACCCACCGCCAATAGTTTGCAATTATTGGGCAATACCGCCCTCAAGCCTTTAATATGGTCTGGCCCATAGGTGGCGGCGGGAAATAATTTTAGATATCGAGCACCAGACTCATGGGCCAAAAAAGCCTCGGTCGCGGTTGCCCAGCCCGGCATAGGCACTAAACCCAACTTCAGACTTCGGCTAATAACCTCGATATTGGTATTGGGACTAACAATAATATCGCCACCAACAGCGGCGACCGCATCCACATCGGCCGCAGTCAGGACAGTGCCCGCGCCAATCACACAGCGATCACCCAGAGCCTCCGCCAGATTTTTGATACTGACTAATGGGTTGGGAGAATTGAGCGGCACCTCGATAATACCAATACCGGCTCGATAGAGTGCATGGCCAATCCCCACCGCTTCCTCCGGGCGTACACCGCGCAATATGGCAATAACCGGCATCTTGGCAAACCAATTGTCTAATTTTTCTGTCGTCATGGTCTATCCATATGAAGTGATTTATAAACGGCATGATAGCCTGAAAGTGCAATTTGGGTTGCGTCACAACACTGCGCCTCTATACCCATAGAGCCCAGCGCCAGCTGATAAGCATTACTCAGCGGCTGGCTACCAATGATCACTACCTCTGACAGTTGGGTGCCCGTTCTTTTTAGCAGTCCCACAGAGCCAATAATGTCGGAAGCAATCAATAAGCCCGACAGATAGCAGCTGGCATCCTCTGCGGCCAACTGCCCCTGGATCTGTCGACTACGGGAGGCAAATAAAGCATTGAGCAACTGACCTGCCTCTAATGTTTTCGCCAACTCAACGCCCTGCATGAAACTGTCGGCCGAAAAATATTTGCCCATAGGCTCTGTAATCAGAATACTCTGCGCTTCCAATAAAGCAAAGAGTTCGCCCGTAAAGGCGGTAACAAAGGTTTCGACCTGGCCATCTTTTACCAAGGCCCATTTATTATGAGTACCTGGCAGCACCACAATCCTCTCAATCCCGTATTGAGCCTGACCCTCACGTAGCATCCAACCCAATAACTGCAACTCTTCACCGCGCATTATGTCCGGGGTTCCCAGAGAAGTCTGAGTTTGCAGTCCAGATAAAATCCAGATATCCAGCCCGCGAACAGTAAATTGCACCGTGCCATGACTTATCTGTTCTGAGCTGGCAGGGCAGTCTAAATAGGGTACTGTATGCCAACCTATATTGGCGCCCACGGCTCCGGAAAAAATTACCGGCATTGGTCCATACAGGTCCAGCCAGCCCGCTATCAGATCAAAAAATATCTGTTCAAAATTGTTATCAATTTTGTTGCAGCCAGGACCATGTTGACTGGCTAAAACCTCAAGCTTTTCAGACTGATGGTAAGAACACAGATACAGGCGGAGATTAGTACTTCCCCAATCTCCCGCGATAAATACAGGCCCAGTCATCAAATCAGGTCCTTCCGCCATCAATGGTAAAACTTTGACCCGTGATCATGCGGCTATCATCGGCGGCCAAAAATAGTGCCAGCTTGGCCACATCAGAGGGTTGCAGGCGTTGCTTAAGGGCCACCTGTTTCATCCAATCAGCTTCGGCCTCTGGTGTCAGCCAGGTTTGTAGCTGACGATCAGTAACCACCCAGCCGGGCAGGATGGCATTGACTCTTATTGCTGACTCGCCATAGTCTCGCGCCAGGGCCTTGGTCATACCGACAACCCCCGCCTTGGCGGTAACATAACCGGGCATATTGGATGGGCCAAGCAG
>Ga0209709_10000652_pt1 | contig 32804 bp, 31 predicted proteins | sample ArcticOcean_MG_C_2_FD_187435 | JGI IMG/M metagenome (GOLD analysis project Ga0209709, IMG submission 187435) | Marine microbial communities from western Arctic Ocean - ArcticOcean_MG_CB4_136 (SPAdes) (version 2) | ecosystem: Environmental > Aquatic > Marine > Oceanic | place: Arctic Ocean... | reverse complement strand
GTAGTTGCTCCACCTATTAATACAGGAATTTTGGATTTAATTTTTTCAAGTTCTTTAACTAAAGTAACCATTTCATCTAGAGAAGGAGTTATTAGTCCACTAAGACCAATAATATCTACGTTTTCAGTAATTGCCGTTTCTATAATTTTTTCTGGGGGTACCATTACCCCTAAATCTATAATTTCAAAATTATTACAACCAAGAACCACTCCAACTATATTTTTGCCTATATCATGAACATCTCCTTTAACAGTAGCCATAAGAATTTTTCCAGCAGAACTATTACTTGAATCTTTTTCCTTTTCTATAAAAGGCACAAGATATGCAACTGCTTTTTTCATTACTCTAGCAGATTTTACAACTTGTGGTAAAAACATTTTACCACTTCCAAAAAGATCTCCAACTACATTCATACCATTCATTAAATATTTTTCAATAACATGAATAGCTTTATCTTCTTTTAACCTAGCTTCTTTAGCATCTATTTCCGCATACTTATCAATACCTTTTACTAGAGAATGCGTGATTCTCTCTTGAAGACTATCTTTTCTCCATTCCTCTGACAAAGTTGAGATTTTTTTAGAATCCCCGGACAAAGACTCTGCATATTCAAGCAGTTTTTCAGTAGCATCTTCTCGTCTATTTAATATTACATCTTCAACATAATTAAGTAACTCTTTTGGAATTTCATCATAGATCTCAAGCATAGAGGGATTTACAATACCCATTCTCATACCGTTATTTATTGCATGGTATAAGAATACTGAGTGCATAGCCTCTCTGACAATGTTATTTCCTCTAAAAGAAAAAGAAACATTACTAACTCCACCACTTACGTTAGCATAAGGTAAATTTTCTGTTATCCACTTCGTTGCATTTATAAAATCTAAAGCATTCCTTTTATGTTCATCTATTCCTGTAGCTACTGGAAATACATTCGGATCAAAAATTATATCTTCAGCTTTAAAACCAACCTCTTTAACAAGTAAATTATATGATTTTTCACATATTTGAATTCTTCTTTTATATGTGTCCGCCTGACCTTTTTCATCAAAAGCCATAACAACTACAGCAGCTCCATAACGTTTAATGGTTTTTGCTTGCGATAGAAAAATTTCTTTCCCTTCTTTTAAGCTAATTGAATTAACAACACATTTTCCTTGGACTACCTTAAGACCTGCCTCAATAATTTCCCATTTTGAGCTATCTATCATTACTGGAACCCTAGCTATATCTGGTTCTGCCTGAATAAGATTTAAAAATCGTACCATAGATTCCTTTCCATCTAACATGCCCTCATCCATATTAACATCAATAATTTGTGCTCCCCCCTCTACCTGATCTCTAGCTACTTCTACTGCTTCCTCAAAATTATTTTCTTTAATAAGTCTAAGAAATTTACGCGAACCTGTAACATTAGTCCTTTCCCCAACATTTACAAAAGGAATATTAGGAGTTAATACAAAAGGTTCAAGACCAGAAAGTGTTAAATATCTAGGTTTATTTTTCAATTACTTAAATTTATTTTTCTTGGAGAATATTTTTTCGCAGAATCTGCAATAAGTTTAATGTGTTCTTCAGTAGTTCCACAACATCCTCCAATAATATTCACTATACCATCTTTTAAATAATTTTCAATAAGTTTTTGCATTTCTTCAGGTGTCTGATCATACTCTCCAAAGGCATTTGGAAGTCCCGCATTTGGATGTGCAGAAGTATAAAATTCTGATTTATCACTTAATCTTTTTACGTATGGCATTAGCTGATCTGCACCAAGCGCACAATTAAAGCCTATACTAAAAATAGGCATATGTGAAACAGAAATCATAAATGCGTTAACAGTTTGACCTGACAAGGTTCTACCACTTTGATCAGTAATTGTGCCACTAACCATTAAAGGTAAATTTAATTTGTTCTTCTCCATAAAAGTATCAATTGCAAATAATGCTGCTTTTGCATTTAAGGTATCAAATATTGTCTCTAAAAGGAGGATGTCAACTCCACCATCTACTAATCCCTGAATCTGTTCGGTATATGAGGTAACTAATTTATCAAATGTTATTGCTCTAAAACCCGGATCGCTTACATCTGGAGACATGCTCGCTGTCTTATTTGTTGGTCCAATTGAACCGGCAACAAATCTCGGTTTACTTAAATTTTTTTGAGTAAATTCTTTAGTTAAAGATTTTGCTATTTTGGCAGATTCAAAATTTAATTCATACACTAGATCTTCCATATTATAATCTGCCATAGATATGGAGTTTGAGGAAAAAGTATTTGTTTCAAGTATATCGGCTCCTGCTTGTAAATATTTTCTATGTATTTCTTCAATTATTTTTGGTTGAGTTATAGAAAGTAAATCATTATTTCCTTTTAATGAAGATTCATAGTCTTTGAATTTTTCTCCTCTAAAATCTTCTTCTTCTAAACTATATGCCTGTATCATAGTCCCCATGGCACCATCCAAAACAAGTATTCTTTTATTTATAGAATCGTAAAGACTTTCCATATTAGTTTGTTTAAAAAAAATTAAACTTTTGAAGTTTTTAATTTTAAAGCATAAAATTCATAAGTCCCAAATAAGAAAAAAGAATAGAATATAAAACCAAAAAATGTTCCACTATAAAATGGCAGCGCTACTGTATAACAAGCAAGTAGTCCAATTATATCTTTAGGGTAAATAGTTGAAGAAATCCAAACACCAAAATTAGTAATCACAAAAAATAATATACTAGATGTAACTGTAATTCCTAAAACCCTAAAAAATGATCTTTTTTTAAGAGTTTTTAACCCAATAAAAGCTATCAATAAAAAACTAGAATATTGCCATATAAAGCCTGGATAAAACCATATAAAAGAATCATAATAATCTTTTAAGATAATATTATTGATTACAAGGTCACTAATCCATAAAGAAAATATAGGTATTACAAAAGCATAATATTTATTTCTAAAATAAGATGAACAAAATAATGCTATAGCTCCTAAAGGAGTAAAATTTGGCATATGAGGAATGATTCTTGAAAAACAAGCTATTAAAACTAGAGAGATTAAGATTATATAGTCTTTATTAATATTTTTTTTAATCATTAGCTTTAAATTAAGCATTACCAAACATCTTCAGTATAATTTTTATATTCTTCTTTTCCACCCAAAGATTTCCAATCAGAATCTTGAGTTAACCTCGAGGAAATACCACCTCTTGGATTACAATCCAAAACAAGACGCATTCTTTTAGGTTCATACACTTTTATTAAATCATCATACAATACATTAAGAAGTCTTTCATAAGAAATTATAACATCTCTATATTGTTGTAAATATATTTTTAATGATTTTAGTTCAATAATTTTCTTTCCTGGATAAAATAAAATATATAATGAAGCAAAATCAGGTTGATTATAAACACCCAAAAATGTTAATTCGGGTTGTTTTAATTTAATTTCATATGTTTTTTTATCGGGATTTGGAATCGACGTTAATAAACTTAAATCAACATCTTTATATGTTTTTTTCATAATTTTTTATTTTATAATATTTTTAATTAATTCTATCATATCAAGCTTCTCCCAAGTAAATAAATCAACATCATATTCAACTTTTTTACCATCTAAAGAAGTAAATGTTTTTGAAACAGTTCTTGGCTTTCTTCCCATGTGACCATAAGATGCTGTTTCTAAAAACATAGGGTTTCTAAGTTTTAATCTATTTTCTATAGCATAAGGAGTCATATCTATACCACTAGTTATAGCTTTGGAAATTTCTCCATCATTCATTGAGCAACGAGACGTCCCAAATGTATTTACATAAATACCCATTGGTTTAGCAACACCAATAGCATAACTAACTTGTACAAGTACCTCGTCTGCTATTCCAGCAGCACATAAATTTTTTGCAATATGTCTTGTAGCATAAGCAGCACTTCTATCAACCTTACTTGGATCTTTACCAGAAAATGCGCCTCCTCCATGAGCACCTTTTCCTCCATACGTATCTACAATAATTTTTCTTCCCGTGAGACCAGTATCACCATGAGGACCACCTATTACAAATTTTCCAGTTGGATTAACATGATAGGTTATATCATCATTAAAAAGAGTAGCATATTGAGGATAATTTTTAATTACCCTAGGTATTAAAATATCAATAACATCACTTTTTATTTTTTTAAGCATCTTATCATCAGAGTCAAATTCATCATGTTGAGTAGAAATAACAACACTATCAATCCTTACAGGTTTCCTATCATCATATTCAATAGTAACTTGAGATTTTGAATCAGGTCTTAGGTATTTAACTTCTTTATTCTCTCTTCTTATTTCAGCAAGCTCTATTAATAATTTATGAGATAAATCAATTGTAATCGGCATATAATCATCTGTTTCGTTACAAGCATAACCAAACATCATCCCCTGATCTCCAGCGCCTTGATCTTTATCTACGGATCTATCTACTCCTTGATTTATGTCAGAAGACTGAGAGTGTAATGCAGAAAATATTCCACATGATATAGCATCAAACTGATATGCACTCTTATTATATCCAATATCATTAATTACCCTTCTAATTACTTTATCATGATTAATAATAGATTTTGAATTAATTTCACCAGCAACAACAACCTGTCCCGTGGTAACAAGTGTTTCACAAGCTACTTTTGAATGTAAATCAAAAGCTAAAAGCTCATCTAAAATAGCATCACTTATTTGATCTGCCATTTTATCAGGATGTCCCTCACTTACTGATTCAGATGTAAATAAATACTTCATAATATTTTAATTTAAATTATTTTATTATCAAGATTTAGTATGAGAATCGATTTTTGACGATAAGCCCACATCATAAAACCACCGTTAATCAATCGGTTGGTATACAATTAAGTATTCTTGATGTTCTGTTGCAAATATAAACGATAAAAAATTAATATCTATAATGTTCTGGTTTAAATGGGCCTTCAATTTTTAATCCTAAATAATCTGACTGTACTTTTGAAAGCGTTTCTAATTCAATTCCTAAAGCATCTAAATGAAGCATAGCAACTTTTTCATCTAGATATTTTGGTAACATATAAACCTTATTTTCATAATTCTTGTAATTATTCCAAATTTCAATTTGTGCAAGCGTCTGATTTGTAAATGAGTTACTCATCACAAAACTAGGGTGACCAGTTGCACAACCAAGATTAACAAGCCTTCCTTCTGCTAAGACAATAATTTCCTTACCATCTTTAAGAGTATATTTATCAACTTGAGGCTTAATTTCTTCTTTAGTACTACCATAATTATCATTTAACCAAGCCATATCAATTTCATTATCAAAATGACCAATATTACAGACTATGGTTTTATCCTTCATAGCTAAAAAATACTCTGAAGTAACAATATTTTTATTACCAGTAGTTGTAATAATAATATCAGCATTAGGTACTAAAGTAGACATTTTCTTTACCTCATAACCATCCATTGCTGCTTGCAATGCACATATAGGATCTATTTCAGTGATACTTACAATTGATCCTGCACCACTAAAAGATGCCGCAGTTCCTTTTCCCACATCTCCATACCCAGCAACCACTACCCTTTTGCCTGCAAGCATTAAATCAGTAGCTCTTCTTATAGCATCAACAGCACTCTCTCTACAGCCATATTTATTATCAAACTTAGATTTTGTAACGGAATCATTGACATTAATTGCTGGAAGAGGAAGTGTTCCATTTTTCATTCTATCATATAACCTATGGACTCCAGTAGTAGTTTCTTCAGATAAACCTCTAATTTCTTTTACTAGTTCTGGGTAATCATCAAGAACCATATTAGTGAGATCTCCACCATCATCAAGTATCATATTCAAAGGTTTTTTTTCTTCACCAAAAAATAATGTTTGTTCTATGCACCAGTTAAATTCATCCTCATTCATACCCTTCCAAGCATAAACTGGTATTCCTGCTGCTGCAATTGCTGCTGCTGCATGATCTTGAGTAGAAAAAATATTACATGAGCTCCATGTAACATCAGCACCTAGTTCAATGAGAGTCTCGATTAAAACAGCAGTCTGAATTGTCATATGAAGACATCCAGCTATTCTAGAACCCTTTAGGGGTTGAGTACTTTTAAATTCCTTTCTTAATGACATCAAACCTGGCATTTCTGCTTCTGCTAATTTTATTTCTCTTCTTCCCCAATCAGCAAGGTTTATATCTTTTACTTTGTACTTTACATAATTTGAATTACTCATCTTTTATTTTTTCCCATTTATTGTTAGACAAAAGTTTAAAAGATCCAATAAATAGCATGTCCCATTCTCTTGGATCTATAATAGATAAAAAAAGGTCTTTATCGTTATCATTTTTTTGATATAAATGATACGTTTTTCCTTGTAAAGGCTTAAATGAATATCTAGACTTATAAATCAGTTCATTCCATTTAAATTCATCAATTAACTTTGAGTACTCAATTTTAATTTCTTCAAATTTTTGACTAAAATGACGATTTACAGATTTTAAAGTATCCGTTTGCCATGCCTTTACTCCATCCTGTTTAATTACCGGAGAAGCTACATTATCAGCATATTTCAATAAGCTCTTTTTTTTATCTTTCATTATTAGCGCAAATCTATTTAAAAAAAATTATTATCAATGTTTAATATGAAAATCACATAACTGATTTATAGGATCTTTAACTACTTTTATTATTTTATACCCTTTCATTTTTGCTACCAATTCTATTTCATCTTTAAAATAATATGCTATAGAACCAGTCATGTATATACTTTTCGATGAATATTTTAAAATTATTTTATCAAAATAATCTATAAAATGATCATTTATAAAAACTTTTAAAAAATTATGTTCTTTATTTTTTAAAATGAATTTTGCTATAGAGGAAATAAATTTTTCTTGATTTGAATTTATATAAAGTCTTTCAAGCATATCATTTAAAACATCATACTCTTGTTTAAAAGAATATTCTAGTTTTTCAGGAAGCTCACCCCTTAAATAGAGTCTAAGAAACTTCTTACCTATATCATATCCAGAACCCTCATCACCTAGTAAGTAGCCTAATGAATTAACTTTATTTATAATCTTTTTACCATCAAAATAACAAGAATTTGAACCCGTACCTAATATACATACAACTCCCTCTTTATCATTACATAGCGCTCTACATGAACCAAATAAATCACTATACATTTCAATCTTAGAACTTCTAAAAAATTGTTCTAATTGATTTTTAACAATAATTTTCTTATTATCAGTACTAATACCAGCACCATAATAATAAATATGACTTATAGAATTAAATTTAAATTTATCTTCAAGGTTTTCTAAAATATCTTTTAAAACATTTATGTTGGAGGTAAACGGATTAAATCCACTTGATTCATACGATGAAACAATTGATTTATCTACAACATACCATCTACCACGAGTTCCTCCTATATCTATAATCAAATTCATATATTAACAATAAATTGCATTTTCTATTTTAATTTTACATAAATCTATTAAATATCATGAATATAGCAATTGTAGGTGGTGGTATAGTTGGTCTAGGTATAGGATATAAGCTCCAATGTGAATTAAAGCACAACGTAGATATCTTCGAGAAGGAAAAAAAAGTAGGTTTTCATCAATCCGGAAGAAATAGTGGTGTTCTACACTGTGGACTAGCATATAAGCCAGGATCTCTAAAAGCTAAACTTGCTGTTACTGGTATAAAACAAATGATTAGTTACTGTAAAGAAAACAATATAAATCATGATATATGTGGAAAAATTATTGTTGCAACTTCAAATAGTGATATTAATCTAATTAATGCTGTTGCAGAAAGAGGTAAAAAAAATGGTCTTAAAGGATTAAAATTTTTAACAGATAATGAATTAAAACAAAGAGAACCTTTTGTTAAATCACTAAAAACATTACTAGTTCCAGAAGAAGGAATTGTTGATTACAGTGGAGTTATGAAATCTATGTCAAAGAATATAAAAGAAGGTGGAGGAAATGTTTTTCTCTCATCTAAAATTGAAAAGGTTGAAAAAATTAAAAATAAAATTTATATTGATAATGATTCAAGTAAAGATTATGATTACATTATCAATTGTACTGGTTTACAGGCAGATATAACTTATAAAAAATTCTTAAAAGATAAATTAAAAATGAAAATTATACCATTTAGAGGTGAGTATTACAAATTAACTAATGAAGCAAAAAAATTAGTTAACCACTTAGTGTATCCAGTAGGAAATCCAAAATTTCCCTTTCTTGGTTTACACTTTACAAGGATGATAAATGGTGATAGAGAAGTTGGACCAAACGCAGTATTAGCTTTTAAAAGAGAAGGATATAAAAATTCTGATATATCATTAAATGACATGTACGATTATTTATCATATCCAGGTTTTTTGAATTTCATCAGAAGAAACTTTCTTTTTTGTGTAAAAGAATTCTCATCATCATTTTTAAAATCTTCTTTTTTAAAGAAAACACAGGTTCTTATACCTGAAATAAGATCTAAGGATATAAATAAAGGACCTACGGGTGTCAGGGCTCAAGGAATTGATACTAAAGGTAATCTAATGATGGATTTTGATGTTGTTAAATCAAATAATCAAATACATGTACTAAACGCACCATCGCCTGCAGCAACATCTTCTCTTGCGATTGCTGACTATATAATTGAGAATTATATTAAATAGATTTTATCTCTCTATAATTATTTTAGTAGTAGTAAGCCCCTTATTTGTTACTATATTTAATATATAGGTTCCATTATAATAATCTGAAACATCTACAGTTGCTGTATTTCTCCCTAAAACATAATTGTTATTACGATACACTTTACCTGTATAATCAACAAACTCTATTTTCTCTATAAGAATGTTATTCTGCACATCAATATTAAGAACCCCATCAGCGGGAACAGGATATACTTTATTTACACCATTTAACCTTTCTATTCCTAATGGTTGCTCAATAACTGGAAAAACGGTAATAACAACATTTGCAGTATTACTATCGTCTTCACCATCATTAGCCTTATATATAAACAAATCTGAGCCACTAAAGCCAGCATCAGGAGTATATTTTACAGTAGAACCAGATAATTCAACAGAACCATTAGTAGCAACATTTACAATGCTGTATGTTAACGCATCATCATCAGCATCTGTAGCTATCAAAACTATATCAACAGCCGTATCTTGGTTTGTATTTGCAGATAAATTAGAAGCAACAGGAGGATTGTTATTCTCCGCTAATGGATTTACTGTAATAGTTGCAGTAGCGACATTACTAAATGATTCTCCATCATGAGCTTTGAATGAAAATACATCATCTCCATCAAAATCAGTATTAGGAGTATAACTTACAAGAGCACCAGCAACTAAGAAAACTGTTCCATTTGAAGGTAAGCTCGCAAAGCTATACGTTAAATCATCTCCATCAATATCAGTTGCAGTTAAATTAAAGTTTATAGGTACATTCTCATCTGTAGTTTCTTTTAAATTTTGAGCAACTGGAGCATTGTTACCAGCTATTTGAATTTCTAAATCATCAATAGCCCACCCCCATCTAGCAACAGCCTCATCAGAATAAAGTTTAAACCTAATTTTAACAGTTTCACCTACACTAAAATGTGGAGAAAAATTAATTGATCTTTCTTTAAATAATGATGATGAACCACTCCCTGTCACCGCAGATTTCCAAGCATTATCAGCATCCGAATCATACCTTGCAGTAAGTTCAACTACTGTAGCAAAATTATCTTTAGAAGCTTCAACAACAACATAATCCCATAAATTACTTCCTGTGCCAAGCTCTACTAAAACTACTTCTTTGAATTTAATAGAAGGCACTGAATTATTCACAATTATAGGCACATTAAGTGTTGCGTAGGCAGTTACATTGGTACTGTATGGATGAGGAGTATTATGTAAAATATCTCCATCAAATCCACTATTACTACCTATAACAAAATTATCTAATGAAAAATTATCTTCAGGCAAACCAGTAAAGTTTGTTTGAAAAGAATTTTGTGGATCTAAATTTATTACTTCAATAATGGTAATTGGCTTAAAATTAGAATGCAAAGGATTTCCATCAATATAACCTATACCTTGTAAATCATATGTGCCATTTACAGATAATGACAAAGCCATAGTTTTATTACCACTATTTAAGCCACTAGTGTATGAAAACTTTCTAACCCCATCTTGAATAAGTTGAATAGAATCATAATTATCCCTTAGATTAAAAGACATGTTAACATCAGTTCCACTCTGAACAACATTTAATAATTCAGGAGCAATCCCACTAATAGGTTTAGGCGAAAAGCTAACTAAATCAGGAATAGTTGCCGTCCAAATTCCTCTTCCATGCGTTGCAATAACTATTTGTCCTTGATCTTTTACTTTAAGATCCCAAATATTAACATTTGGTATTTCATCAACTAAATCCCATGATAATCCACGATCTGTAGATTCAACCAATCCAATATCTGTACCAGCCCACATAACATCATTATCATATGGCATAACAGCAAATGAATATACAGGAACATCAGGAAATCCCCTTGTAGACTTTCCTCCCGAAAATCCAGTAATATCTGTCCATGTTTGACCTAAATTATTTGATTCAATTATTTTTGCTTGATCTTTACTACTAAATAATACATAAACTGTAGAATCTTTTGTTGGATGGGTATATATTCCAGATAATGTTCCAGATTTTGCAGAAGCATATCCTGAAACAGGGTTAAATGATGCTCCATGATCAGTTGATAAGTATAAATCCCCGTAACCACCAGTCCAAACATATCTAGGATTAGCAATTGAAACTTCAATATCAGAACTTGCCCAAAAACCAGGATTTCCACCATTTAAAGGAGTTAACTGAAACGTATTAGCAAAATCAAATGATTTCCAAACACCAGCTCCTGTAATCATATAAATATTATCAGGATCTTGGTAAGATGTAGAAACCCTAGAAACAAATTGTCTAGATCCTGTAAAAATACCACCAAAATATGACCAAGAATTACCTCCATTAGTACTTCTAGAAAGATGATTATTTTGAGATCCTCCAATCATTTTATTTGGATCTTTCCAGTGAGTAACAACCTCAAAACCATCACCACCTAATTCTTCAGTATAATTTGTAGAGGAAATAGCATTAACACCATCAGGTGAAAGCCATGTTCCATTATCTTGCATACCACCAATGTATTGCTGTTTGCCTTTTACTTTATCGGCACCATAAAATTGTGATGTTCTATAACCACGATCTGCTTTTCTAAAATCTCCTTCATTCACGCCAGGATCTAAACTAGATACAGAAACTACTACCCCACCATCATTACCATTTAAAATTCTAAACTTTCCTCCGCCATCTTTAATAACATCTAAAAATTGTTGATCTGGATGAACTCCACTGGAATAAGCAAAATTAAACCTATTTATTCCAGTAAAATCTCCATAAGCATCAGCCATATAAGTGTTTAATTTTGTTTTATTACCAAAATCAACAGTAAACTTTAAAAGATTAGTTCCACCAGCATAAACTATATTATCAGTATAAGGATTAACAACCATACAGTTATCATACCATCCCTGAGCATTTAACCAAGTATCATTTGTTCCATCACTATTACTTATCATTGTCCATGTACTACCTCCATTATCTGTAGCAGAAAGAACTGAACCGAAAGAATTATCGACAACAGCAGCATACACTTTATTAGGATTAGTATGTGAAACTGCTAATTCGACCCTTCCAAATGAAGTACGTAATTTTGTGGTAGCATTCCAAGTAGCTCCAGCATCGGTAGATTTAACTACACCTATACCTTTAATAGCTGCATACTGAGTATTAAAATTACTTGGAGCAGATACAATTTGTTGAATTGTACCACTTCCTGAATAAACTTGAGACCAATTAGAACCCCCATCTGTAGATCTATATATTTTTCTTGAAGCACTTGCTATAACAAGATTAGAATTAGTAGGACTAACTATTACCCTACTCACACTAGTAAAATCAGTATTTAATTCTCCTGAAACAAGAGGTGTAATATTTGTCCAATTTAAACCACTATCTGTACTTTTAAAAACACCACTTCCATCAAGAGCATTTAAAACACCAACCCAAGCCTCCCCTGTTCCAGCATAAAGAATTTCAGGAGCTGCTGCTGACTGAGCAAGCGTAACAATATTAATATTTTCCATTTCTGTAGATAAATTGGTCCATGATAATCCAGCATCTGTAGTCTTCCATACTCCCCCACCAACGGAAGCAGCATACCAAGTATTACTACTTGCATCAACAGCATCAACCACTATAGCTCTAGTTCTACCAGGAACATTATTAGGTCCCCTTTCAGTAAAAGTTGCTGCTGCGGCAGCTGAAGCACCATATAAAGGATCACCTTGATTTCTAATTATGTTAGAATTAGATCTAGATTTCATAATTTTTAAAGCTCTTTCCCTATAACCATAGCTATACGATTTTCTAACTTCAGCAAAATATTTTGTGAATTCTTTAGGATCATCATAACGATCTTGAGTATAAGGACTTTCATTCTTGGAACAAGAAAAAATGATTATAAAGAGTAAAAAAAATGGAATGTAAAAGTGCTTTTTAGACATAGTTTAAATTTTTTTATAAAGATAAAAAAAATTATAGAACAGTTATGTAACCTTGGTTATAAATATCACCTACCATGTATTTATAATTATGATTATTTAAAAATTTTATTACAAAGTTTTTCATATGATTTGAATTTCCAGTTATAAGCTTAAAAGGTGGAGTGTTAATAAAACAAAAATCTTCGAGTTTATCTTGAATTTTTTCATGTTTAACCCCATGTAAATCGAGCTTTATTTCATTATCATTTTTATATCTAGGCATAATTATTTTGTTTGTTGATATAATAATAAGCTATCAATAACATGCTGATAGATTTGATCAAGTTCTTTAGGTTCAAAAAAGTAATATGAAAAGCTCTCTCTATACATCTTATCATCAATATTATATTTTTTAAATATTTCTTCTTCTTGTTGATTATAAAATACCCTAGATGAGTCTTTACTAAGATTTAAATTATCAATAGCAACTTCTAAAACATGCATATCAATTAATATTTCTACTAAAATCTCTTTAGATAATAATTTTTCATCCAAAGAATTGGAGCAAGAAATAATTATAAAAAATGTTAAAAAACACAAATACTTAATCATTGATGAATACTTTAAAAGTCAATATTCTAGATTTATATTTTAAATATACTTTATTGTGAAAGAAATTTTAAAAAAAGTTAGAAAATACGAAATAGAAATTAGAAAATTTCTAAATAACTCAAGTCAAGGAAACTACTCATCCATATTCAAAGGCACAGGGCTTGATTTTGATGATTTAAGACCTTACCAGTATGGAGATGATTATAGATCTATCAACTGGAATATTTCCGCAAAAGAAAATAAAACATTTATCAATACATATAAGGAAGAAAAGGAACAGTCTGTTTTTTTTATTTTAGATGTAAGTAATTCTCAAAATATTGGAGGAAAAAAATTAACTAATAAATTAAATATTTCTAAAGAAATATGTTCGGTGCTAACTCTATCAGCTATTCGCACAAACAGTCAAGTAGGATTAATATGTTTTTCAGATGAAAAAGAGTTGTTTTTAAACTCTAAAAAAGGAAACGCTCATGGATTTAACATTATTAATAAATTATATAATCTCAATACGAATTCGCTAAAAACAGATATAAATAAAATGATTAATTATTCAATGCGTGTGATAAAAAAGAAAAGCTTAATAATATTAATTAGTGATCTTTTAGATGTAGAGTTTATGAAATCCATAAAATCTATGAATAATAAACACGATTTAATTGTATTACACTTATACGATGAAATAGAAAAGAAAATTCCAAAATTAGGCCTTATACAATTAGAAGAAAATGAATCAAAATATAAAAAATGGATAAATACTTCCTCTAAAGATTTTCAAAAATTAGTAAAAAAAACCTTTTCTACAAAACCTAATATTATTAAAAGAGAAATGAATAAAATAGGTGTCACATTTTTAAGTATTGATACAAAAAAAAATTATGTTAAAGATTTAGTAAAATTATTTAAGTATAGAAAAATAAAAAAATGAAATATTTTGCTGTATCATTAATTTTATTACTATCACTACCAACCAAAGCTCAGGAGATTGAGTATAATGGATTTTTTAGTCAAAAAAAAGCAAGTATTGGAGATACCATTTATTTTATATCTATAATAAAATATCCTAAAAATATTGAAATAATACAACCAGATTCATCTTTCAATTTTGAGAGTTTTGATTTTATAAACAAAATAATTATTCCTTCATATAACATGAATGAAAAAATAGTGGATAGCACTATATACCTTATTAGAACATTTAATTTGGATTCTATTCAATCATTACAATTAAGCTCTTATATTATTAGTAGAGGCGATAGCTTAAAAATAACTTCAAATACAGACTCAATAAATATTAATAACGAAATTATAAGTATCAATCCAAATCTTAAAGTAAAATATAACACTATATATTCTAAAATTCAAAGCTTAATAAATTACAAAAACATCTTAACTATATCATCAATTGTAATATCAATTATAATACTTGTTTACATATTATTTGGAAAGAGAGTTAGAAAATATATAAAAATTAGAAGTTTAAATAAAAAACTAAAAAAATTTACTATTAAATATGAAAAACAACTATCCATATATAATTCAAATAAGTTTAAAAATGAGCTAGAAAAATTACTCATTATATGGAAAGTATATATGGAATACATATCAAATAATCCATATCTATCTAGTACCACAAAAGAAATAGAAATTTTCAAAAAAGATATAAAAATCATAAAGTCTCTAAAAGAAATTGATAGAAAAATTTATTCTAAAGAGAATGAAGGAGTAGAATTAAAAGATATAAATTATTTATATGATGAAGCAAAAAAAGCGTTTAATGTTAAACTATATGAAATAAAAAATGGATAGTATATTTCCAAATAATTGGTTTTCTTTAAAATGGTTTAATATTTTTGAACTCTTTAATTATGAATGGGAAAATCAATCCATATTACTATTAATCTTAATAATTCCATTAATCCTTTTAATAAAATATGTTATTAACAAAAACAATTTTATTGAAGTAAGCATCCCTTCAAATGACTTAAAAAAGTATAAATTTTCAATGCTTAGATTAATACCAAACACTATATTCCTACTATCATTGATTTATATAATAATTAGTTTAGGAAGACCACAGAAATCAAATGAAAAAGTTGAAAAATGGTCAGAAGGTATAGATATAATGCTTGTAATTGATATAAGTGAATCTATGCAGATTGAAGATTTTAAACCTAATAGACTAGAATCAGCCAAAAAAGTTGCAAAAGAATTTATAAATGGCAGATTTCAAGATAGAATTGGATTGGTAATATTTTCTGGAGAATCTTATTCTAGATGCCCTTTAACTACAGATTATATTCTTTTAAATGAATATGTTGATGAAATCTCATTTGATTTAATCTCATCCCGGGGAACAGCTATAGGTAGTGCTATAGCTATAGCAACAAATAGAATGAGAGAATCTACCTCTAAAAGTAAAATAATGATTTTATTAAGTGATGGAGATAATACAGCTGGAAATATTGACCCTAGAACAGCTGCACAAATAGCTAAAGCATATGGAATCAAAATTTATAGTATAGCTATAGGGAAAAATGGAAAAGTACCATTTGGAAAAGATTATTTTGGTAGAACCAGATATGTTGAAAATTCATTAGATGAAAAAAATCTTAGAGAAATCGCAACCATTACAAGTGGAAAATTTTATAGAGCCTCAAATAATTCATCCTTAGAAAAAATATTTGAAGTTATTGACGAATTTGAAAAATCTGAAATAAAAGAAAATAGATATAAAAACACCGTTGATTATTACCAATATTATTTATTGTGGGCCATTGTTTTATTTTTAATTTACATATTAATAAAGTCTACATTTTTAAATAACATAATTAAAGATTAATGAAAGAGTTTCTTGATAATAAAAATTATACATGTGTTGCGGTAAGTAAAACAAAACCTAATGAAAAAATAAAAGAATTATATGATATAGGATATCGTCATTTCGGTGAAAATAAAGTTCAAGAAATGGTAATTAAAAATGAAAATCTTCCTAGCGATATTTTTTGGCATATGATTGGACATTTACAAACTAATAAAGTAAAAATGATTGTTCCATTTGTCCACTTAATACATAGTGTGGATAGCATAAAGGTTCTTTCCAAAATAAATAATGAATCTAAAAAGATTAATAAAAAAACAAATTGTCTTATTCAAATTAATATTTCTAATGAAGAATCTAAATATGGATTTTTAAAAAATGAAGTAATGAATTTATTTTTAAATAACAGGTTCAATGAATATGAGAATATTAAAATCAAAGGATTAATGGGAATGGCATCATTTTCAGAAAATGATAGTTTAATTAAAAATGAATTTAGAACTTTAAAAAAATTTTATGAAAACATTAAAAAAAAAGAGAATAAAAAAGATAATAATATAAACTTTAAAATCTTATCTATGGGAATGAGTAATGATTATAAAATAGCATTAGATGTAGGAAGTAATATGATAAGAATAGGATCTTTACTTTTTGGAAAAAGAAACTATTAAAAGAACTCTTTTAATTGTTAACACAATTTGTTATAATAGCAAATTAAATTACAGAAAATGGATAAACTCAAAATATATAAATATCTAACTCTTATTTTTGCATTAGGTTTAAGTCTATACTTAATTAATAGTATTAAGTTTAGTATAGATGAAGAAACTAGAATCTCAGATGCTGAAGAAAAAATTATTAACAAATTAAAAATGATTAGAAAAGCTCAAATTGCTTTTCAAAATGTAAACGGCAAATTCACTGATAATTGGGAGACTTTAATTAATTTCATAGATTCAGGTCAAATTTTTCTTATTCAAAGAAGAGAAGAAACAAAATTATTAGAGTATGGTGCAGAAGAAACAATATTATTTTTAGATACACTTGGTAGTGTATCTGTATTAGATTCACTATACTCAGATTATCCTAACTTTATATCTAATTCACTAAAATATGTTCCTGGATATGAAGATGTGATTTTTCAAATGTGGGCTAGTGCTATTGAAAAAGGAGGAGTATTGGTTAATGTTGTTGAAGTAAGAAACCCTAAACCAATTAATCCTGATAGAAATGAAGCTGAAGAAGCTAGTATCCACAAACCTCTTAGATTTGGCTCTAGAACAAGTATTACAACAGCTGGAAATTGGGAATAAATAATTATAATTGACTAGCAAAGAAGAAGAGAAGACTGACTTAATTATTCTTAATTATAATAATTACAATTATTTTTTTTTATTTTTTTTAAAAAATTCTAAAGATGATAATGTCATATTTAAAAAAATTTTAAAAAAAAATATCCAAAATTATCTTCATAAAAAATGGGGTTCCATATCACTAATTGAGACTACAAATAAGTTTATTTTAATTCCTGAAAAATTATATCTTAAAAAAGACGATAAAAAATATTTAAGTTTTGTTACAAAAAATGATGAAAATAAGATAAAGAAAAATTTATCAAATAAAATAATGTGCTTATATACCTCAAATAATGATTTTAAATTAAAACAAAAAAACATTAAAAATTTTCACATCTTTTCTTTATTGATAACAAACCAACCTAAAAACAACATAAGTAATCTTCAAACAAATATATTTTTAGGAGGAGATAAAATTATAATATCAATTCATAAAAACAATGAATTATATTATTACAATCATTTCAATAATAAAAATGACTATTTAAAATATTTAATTATCTTATACAAAGAATATGGTTTAAATCAGAGTAAAAATTTAATTGCAATAACATCCATTTATGATCAGGATGCTATTGCTATGAAAGAAAAATTAAAAAAATATTTTAAAAAAATATCTATTAATAAAATGAATGAAAATAATAATATTAAGAATATATTTAACTTAAAAAATTAACTTGAAAGATAAAATCGCAATATTTCCTGGTACTTTTGATCCTTACACGCTTGGTCATCATGACATTGTTTTAAGAGGTCTAATGATTTTTAACACAATCCATATAGCAATAGGAAACAATCCTACTAAAAAAAGATATTTTGATGTGGGTTTAATGAAAGATAAAATAAAAAAAATATATATAAATGAAGATAAAATTAATGTTATTTCATATAATGAATTAACTGCAGAAGTATCTAAAAAACTAAATGCAACTTTTATATTAAGAGGTTTAAGAAATACTACAGATTTTGAATTTGAAAACTCTATTTCTCAAATAAATAAAGATTTAAATAAAGAGCTTGAAACAGTTTTCTTAATAACATCTCCAAAATTAGCACCGATAAGCTCTTCAATTATTAGAGACGTTATAAAATATGGTGGCAATATAAATAAATACTTACCATACGATATAAACTAAAACCTATGAAAAAATTAATATTAACCTCTTTTTTATTTTTATTTTTTATCCATTCATATTCTCAGTCTACAAACAAACCCATACTTCATGGCAAAAACTGGATAGCCATAACTGGCAAACCACTAGCTGCTACAGCTGGTTCAATGATATTTCAAAATGGTGGAAATGCTGTTGATGCAGCATGTGCAATGGTAGCAGCAACAGCCACTATGTGGGATGTCTTAGGATGGGGAGGTGAAACGCAAGCATTGATATATCACCCTAAACTTAAAAAGGTAATAGGTATAAATGCGCTTGGAATTGCACCAACTGGAGCTACACCAGAATTTTATAAAGAAAAAGGATACCTTATTCCACCAAAATATGGTCCATTAGCTGCAGTGACACCAGGTACACCTGCAGGTATAATGACAATGTTAGCTGAATATGGAACAATGAGTTTGGAAGAAATTCTTGTTCCAGCAATGGAAATGGCTAAAGGATATCCAATTGAAGCTCAAACAGCAAATTCTATAGAGAGAAACAAAGAAGAAATAAAAAAATGGAAATACTCTAAAGATGTATTTCTAACTCATCTAGGGGAAGAGAGAGAGGCACCAAGAGAAGGTGAAGTATTTAGACAATTAGATTTATTTAATACATTATCCAAGTTAATTGAGACTGAAAAAAAATCTTTAAAAAGCGGAAAATCTAGAAAAGAAGCTATATATGATGCTTATAAAAGATTTTATGAAGGAGATATTGCAAAAGAAATTGCTAGATCAACTCAAGAGCTAGGTGGATTGATTACTACAAAAGATTTAAAAAACTATAAAGTCTATATAGAAGAGCCTCTTAAAACTACCTATAAAAATATTGATGTTTATAAACTAACAACTTGGGTTCAAAGTCCCGTTCTGCTTCAAAGCTTAAATATGATTGAAAATTTTGATGTAAAATCCATGGGTTTTAATTCATCAAATTATATACATACATTATATCAAGTAATGAATTTAGCATTTGCAGATAGAGATTTTTATTATGGAGATCCCTACTTTGAACCAAAAGAGCCAGTTACCGGTCTACTATCTAAAGAATACGCAAAAGATAGACTAAAGCTAATTTCTGAAAATAATAATAAAGAAATAAAACCAGGAAATCCTTATAAATACCAAAATGGAGAGAATCCATTCTTAAATTATTTAAAATCTTGGAAAACAGATAATAATATTGATGTAATAAAATCATCTTTTGACATGAACCATAACATGAGTTTAAATAATGATTTTTATGAATCTTTTCATGTAGGAACAACTACTGTTCAAACTGCAGATACTTCAGGTTGGATTGTATCCATAACTCCTAGTGGTGGATGGGTACCTGCAGTTATTGCTGGCAAAACTGGGATTGGATTAAGTCAAAGAATGCAAAGCTTTGTTTTAGACCCAAAAGATGGACCATATAACGTACTTGAACCAGGGAAAAGGCCTAGAGCAACACTAACACCCACTATAGCTTTAAAGGATGATAAACCTTTTCTTTCATTTGCTGTACAAGGTGGTGATACTCAGGATCAAAATCTACTACAATTTTTCTTAAATATGGTTGAATTTGATATGAATGTTCAAGAAGCTTGTGAAGCACCAAATATCAATAGCTTTCAGATGAGAAGTTCTTTTGGATTCCATGATAATATACCTGGAAACTTACTTCTAAATGAAAGCATACCTTCATATGTTAGGAAAGAATTAATTAAAAAAGGATATAAACTTCAATTTAGAAAAAGAACCTCAGGACCAATAAATGCAATTTTCTTTGATAATATAAACAAAACCTTTCAAGGTGGATCAAGTAATTTTGGTGAAGATTATGGGATTGCTTGGTAATTATGAATAACTATAATTTTTTTGATAGAAAATCTCTTATTAGTTTTTCCACTAATGTATTTAAATATTTTAAAGTTCCAGAAAAAGATGCTGTTCTTGCATCTCAAATTCTTGATTATAGTGATATAAGAGGAATTGATTCTCATGGAGTAGCTAGGCTTCATTCATACTTTGATATGTTAAAACTTGGAAGGATAAATCCAAAACCAATAATTAAAATCATAAGAGAAAAAAAAAGCATTGCAACAGTAGATGGAGATAATGGATTAGGGTTAGTTGTTGGTCCAAAAGCACATCAAATAGCAATGAATAAAGCAAAAAATTATGGATCAGGATTTATAAGTGTATCAAATACAAATCATTTCGGATCAGCAGGCTACTATAGTGAGAGATCATTAAAAAATGATCAAATTAGCTGGTCAATGACAAATTCCACAAAATTAGTGGCACCAATAAGAGGAAAAGAAAGAATGTTAGGCACTAATCCAATTGCTATAGCTTTTCCTGGATATAAAGAACCCCCTATTGTTATAGATTTAGCTACAAGCGCAGCAGCATATGGAAAAATAGAAATTGCTAATAGAAAAAATACTAAAATACCTAAAGGTTGGAGTATAAATAAAAGTGGAGATAATACTACTAATCCTATGGATATGATTGAAGATGGTTCATTATTACCAATTGGTTCATTTGAAGAAATTGGAGGTCACAAGGGTTATTGTCTCGCCTCAATGGTTGATATATTATGCTGTGTATTAAGTAAAGCAAATTGGGGTCCTTTTGCTCCACCTTTTGCTCTTCAACAAGAGATTCCAAAAACCAAAGTAGGAAAAGGGATTGGTCACTTTTTTGGAGCAATGGAAATAGATGGTTTTATTGATGTTGAAGAATTTAAAAAAGAAATTGATCAATGGATAAAAGTTTTTAGAAATACCAAACCAATAAATACAAATAAAAAGGTATTAATACCTGGTGATCCAGAAAGATCATCAATGAAATTTAGATTAATAAAAGGTATTCCTTTAATTAATCCAGTAATTAAAGACTTATATAATATTTCAGAAAAAACAGGAATTGAGCCTCCTGCCGGGATCGAACCAGCGACCTAGTGATTACAAATCACTTGCTCTACCATCTGAGCTAAGGAGGCTAAAAAAATATTTTGGCAAATATACCTTTATTTAAAAAAATAAATAATGTCCTTTAAATTTTTTGTTAGATAATTCAATAGTAGGCATAGGTACTTTTATATAACTAATAATATTAAATACTCTCTTTAAAAATTTAGAGTTTGTTTGAACTTTAGAAAAATCAATATCTAATGAAAAATAAAACTGTCTAAATCTTTTATAATTAGGTAATTCAATACCTCTATAAATTAATTTATTCTCAAATTCACCTAACATTCCATTTGCACCATAACCTACAGCAAAATTTAACCATTTAGGTATTTTATTTAATTTAAATATTTTGTTTGGAGAAAATGAAAACCAATAAGTATAACCATTATAATCGTATACAAATTGAGAAAGTAAACTATTCTTTCCAAGTAAACCATTAGCATCTTTAGCATATATTGATTTACTAAATGATAATTTAGGTTTTATTAATTGTTGACCAAAAAATTTTTGTTGCATTATAAAAAAAAGAGAACCAAAGGCATTTGCAGCCATATCTGATAAAGAAAATCCCCAGCCTTGATAATAAGCATCAAAAAACTCTATAGGAGTCTCTAAAACTAAACCCTGAAAACCTCCAAAATAAAGAGATTTTTTTTCTGAAAACCTAAATTTTTTTAAAAGCGAATACCCAATATTACTTTCTAAATATGAAGCATAAAAATGACCAAATTTATCAACTTGATTCCAACCTTTAAAATCATTATAAAAATGAAAAGGCACTCTCTTTTTATCATGATACCACTCATACTTAAGATATGTAATTGCACCAGTTAAAACAAGACCCTCTGCAGCTAAAAATTTATAAAAATTTTTATTTATTTTCGTTTGAATTGTATCTTTTGAATAAAGATTAAGATTACATATACATAAAATAATTATGATAAATAATTTTTTCAAAACAATGTTTTTAATTTATTTATATCAATATTCCCTCCGCAAAGGAGAACAAGAGAATTAGTATTAGGTTTAATATTTATTTTATTTTTTAATATAGGGACAAAACAAGCAGATGCAGCAGCTTCTGGAACTACTTTTAATCTTTCCATAATTATTTTCATAGATTCAATCATTTCATCTTCAGAAACATTTATTATTTCATCTACATATTTTTTAACAAATTTAAAAGTTAAACTACCAGCAAAAGGAGCGGCAAGACCATCAGCTAATGTTTTATTTGATATTTTATCAAATCTTTCAGGTTTATCAGAGGCAATACTTTTTGTCATAATATTTGAATTAATTGGCTCTACACCTATTATTCTTATTTTAGGATTTATAGACTTCAACACACAAGAAATACCTGAAATCAAGCCACCTCCACCAATGCTTACAAAAACATAGTCCAAATTTTTAACTTGATTTAATATTTCCAAACCCACCGTTCCTTGGCCTAGAATAATATCTATATCATCAAATGGATGAATAAATGTTAGTCCTTCATTTTCTTTAATTTTATTACACTCATCTAACATATCATTTTTTGTAAGAATCACCTCTCCACCATAAAATTTTGTTGCCTCAATTTTTGATGGAATAGCATCAAATGGCATAATAATTTTAGATTTTATATTAAATTGTGAACAAGCCCATGAGATGGCCTGAGCATGATTTCCAGCAGAAATTGTTATTATTCCTTTATTTCTTTCTTTTTTAGATAATTTCAAAACTTTGTTTATTGCACCTCTAGCTTTAAAAGATCCGGTTTTTTGAAAAAGTTCTAATTTGAAATAAATATTAGATTGAAATCTTTTATTAAATATCTTTGAAGATATGATTTGAGTATCATTAATATATTTTTTTATATTATTATAGGTAATTATAAAATCATCAAGAGATGGAAAATTCAAACTTTGTTAATAAGATTAAGTTGTAATTTTAAAGAATCAATTTCTTTATCAGAATTTTCTATTTTGATTAAGTATTCTTTTTTAAGATTATTAGCAACAACAGATTCCTTTAAAAAATCAATATTATTTTTCAAATTTTTAATATCAGTCTGAATAGTATTTATTTTATTTCTAATATCTGATTTTTTCTTAAATATCTTATTTTTAGAAAAAGGGTTATTAGAAAGAGAATTAAGTTGTATAATAAATTTAAACTTATCAAATTCTTCTGAATCCATAAATTTAAAAGCTTTATCTAAAATAGCTTTTAAAGACTCTTTATATTTTATACTTATAGTTTCAATACTTTTTTTAGGTACAAAACCAAGTTCTAAAAATTTAATTTGTAATTGTAAAAAATCATCTTGTTTAAAATCTTTTAAGTTGGATATAGCTATAATAGTATCACAAATTTTATCTTTAGCTTCTAAATTATTCTCAAATAATTTAATAGAATCTTTATCACCAACTTTTTTTCTTTCAAAGAAATAATCACATGCTTTTTTAAAATTATTATATATTGAATCCTTTTTACGAATTGGCACTTTACCAATAAGTTTCCATTCCTTCTGTATTTTTTGAATTTCTTTTGAAGTGTTTATCCAATCATCACTATCCTTAAGATTATCAACTTTTTCAATCAAAAGATTTTTAAGTTTTAAATTTGATAAATATAGTTCGTCAATTTTTTTAAAAAATTTACTTTTTTCACTATAAAAATTTTTAAAATAAGACCAAAATTCTTTACTTATTGATTTTGAAGATTTTCTAGGAGTACCTCCTATATTATTCCATTGATCTTTTAAAAGCAGTATTTCCTTGGACTTTTGATTCCATATTTTAATATCACTATAATTTAAATTAGAAAAAGTTTTAATTTTTTCAAGTAATTGATTTTTATTATCAAGATTATCATTTAATACACCTTTAATATTTGAAATAAATTCTTTTTTCTTTATATATAATTTATCAGAAGCAATTTTCAATCTTTCCCATAAACTATCTTGTTTTTTTAAAGGAGCAGGTCCAGCATGTTTAAACTCATCATGAATAGTGTTTAAAATACCAACTGCTTTCATAATATTTTGTTCATCAATAAGTTTTTCTGCTTTATCACAAAGTTTTAATTTAATTTCTAAATTCTTTTTTCTATCAAGTTCTTTTAACTCAAAATATATACTTCTATTATCATAGAAACGATCTAAAAGAGCATTGAATGTGGTCCATAATGATCTATCTTTAGGATTATTTAGTTGACCAATATTTTTCCACTCGGATTGTAAAGATTTAACATCATTAAATGTTGATTTATTTTCTTGTCCATCAACTAACTCACGAAGAGATTTTATAATTTCTTTCTTCCTTCTAATATTTGCATTTATATCACTAGGGATTTTTATAGTTGAAACTACTACTACTGTAGAATCATCAGTAATAGATATTTTTATTTTTGATTTTTCTTCTTTAGAATCTTCAACTTTAGGTTTTAATGACTTTTCTAATTTAGCTGTAGGTTTTTTAGCTGTAGGTTTTTTAGCTGTAGGTTTTTTAGCTGTAGGTTTTTTAGCTGTAGGTTTTTTAGCTGTAGGTTTTTTAGCTGTAGGTTTTTTAGCTGTAGGTTTTTTAGCTGTAGGTTTTTTAGCTGTAGGTTTTTTAGCTGTAGGTTTTTCTAAGATATTTTTATTTTCCTCCTTGCTCATAGTACAAATTTAACTAATATTTTAATTCAAAGAAGGGTCAAGAGGATAATTAGAAAATATTTTATTTTTTCCACCAATATTCCTTAAAAAATTGGACCAATATTGATCATTTCCTTTATTAAATAAATATTTTTCGTCATAATTATTAACAACTATCCAAGAATTTAAATTTATTTCATCATTTAATTGTTGTGGGGTCCATCCCGAATAACCTAAAAAAAATTTATATTTTATTGATTTCCTCCTTTTAAGGAGTTTTTGAAAAAAATTAATATCACCTCCAAAAAATAAATTATCAGAAATTTTATTTGAATTAATAGTGTCATCATTACAATTATGAATAAAATTCAAATATTCATTTTCTACTGGACCACCATAATGAAGATTATTTATAATATCATTATTAATTATACCAATATTAGGTTTACTGTAGATAGAGTTTAATTTATAACCGAAAGATCCTTCATTATTATTTTCACAAATAAGAATAACAGATCTTACAAAATTTATATCTTTCATAAATGGCTCGGATATTAAAACACTTCCCTTTTTAAGTTTATTATTTGATTTATAATTAAAATAATCAATTTCCATACATTAAATTTAAATTAAATATGAAAAAAATTAAAGTTTTAAGGGTTGATTATTCTGGAAATAATATGAATCTCAAAAGGTTTGAAGATAATCCGATTGAACAATTTAAATTATGGTTTGAAAAAGCTCAAAAATCTAATGTAATTGAACCAAATGCTATGGTTCTTTCAACAATACAAAAAAACAATACTCCTACTTCAAGAACTGTTCTATTAAAAGAAATTGATAAAAATGGGTTTATTTTCTTTACTAATTATGATAGTAGAAAATCAAAAAATATTAAAAATAATAAATATGTATCTACTTTATTTCTTTGGAAAAAAATTGAAAGACAAATTATTATAAATGGAATATGTAAAAAAATATCAAAAACAAAATCAGAAAAATACTTCAAATCAAGGCCTAGAAAAAGCAAAATAGCTTCTTGGGCATCTATACAAAGTAGCTTACTTGAAAGTCCATCAGTACTATTAAAAAGGTTTCAGGATTTTGAAAATAAATTTTTAAATAAAGAAGTTCCATATCCTAATAATTGGGGGGGTTACATAATTATACCTAAAAGTATTGAATTTTGGCAAGGAAAATCTTCAAGAATGCATGATAGAATTCTATACTCAAAAAATAATAATTTATGGAATAAAATTAGATTATATCCTTAGATAATTTGACTCAAATTGTTAACTTTTAAACCAGAGTCTGATACAAAACCTTCACCATACTCAACATTAATCATATGGCCAAATTCTATAGCCCTTGAAGAAATAAACTTTAAAAAATTCTGACTTGAAATAAAAGATTCAGGTTCTTTACTTTTTATATCATAGAATTGACTTTTAAAACACCTGATAGAATCAATTTTTTTTGAATAAAATTTAGTTATATCTACAATAAAATCAGGTTTGAGATAATTATTTTGAATAGAATTTAAAATAATTTTAGGTCTCCAAGGTTCTTGATTATCAATATCATATATTGTTTTTATTTTTTGTAACCCAGATAAAAAAGATGCTTTTTTGACTAATTTTGCTGCTTCTTCATGATCAGGATGTCTTTCAATTTTTGAATTTGTAATAATAATTCTGGGAGTGTATTTTCTAATTTTTATAATTAAATCATTTATATTATTTTCATCTGCAATAAAATACCCATCCCTAAAAAACATATTTTCTCTAAAACTTACTTTTAATAATTTAGCAGAGTTATTAGCTTCATTTAATCTTAACTTAGAAGACCCTCTTGTACCAAGTTCTCCAGCTGTTAAATCAATCATTCCAACTGTCATACCTTGATCTAAAGATGATAAAATAGTTCCTGAACATGAAAGTTCAGCATCATCAGGGTGAGCCATAATTATCAAAATATCTACATGCATCACTTTAAATATTTGATAAAAACCTTTCAGCATCAAGAGCACCCATACATCCTGAACCAGCTGCAGTCACAGCTTGTCTGTATATTTTATCTTGAGCATCACCAGTAGCGAATACACCATTAATATTCGTCACAGTAGAGTCAGGTTTAGTTATAATGTAACCACTTTCATCCATTTTTAAATATTTTTTAAAAATATCTGTATTTGGATTATGTCCAATAGCAATAAAAACTCCATTTAATTTTATGATTTTTACTTCTTTAGTGATATTATTAATCACATTAATTCCTTCTACAGAATTTTTTCCTAACACTTCACCAATTTCAGAGTTCCATAAAATTTCTATTTTCTCACTTTCTTTTATTCTATTCTGCATAATTACTGAAGCTCTCATTTCGTCTCTCCTAACAATCAAATAAACTTTTTTTGTTAATTTAGAAAGATATAGTGCTTCCTCTGCAGCTGTATCTCCACCTCCAACAACAGCAACATCTTGATTTCTAAAGAAAAATCCATCACACACAGCGCAAGCAGAAACACCTTTACCATTAAGTCTTTTTTCAGACTCAATATTTAGCCACTTTGCAGATGCACCAGTTGAAATTATTACAGTTTTTGCATGAATCTTATTCCCTTCATCAGATATTGCAGATAATAGATCTGTTGAAAAATCAACAGATTTAATCATACCATTCTTTATGGTTGAACCAAATCTACTTGCTTGATTTTCAAAATCTAACATCATTTCTGGACCCATTATACCATTTGGATATCCAGGATAATTTTCTACATCTGACGTAATGGTTAATTGACCACCAGGTTGTTCACCTTTATAAAGTAATGTATTTAAACCAGCTCTTGAAGAATATATGGATGCTGTATATCCTGCAGGGCCTGAACCAATAATAAGTACATCTACTTCAATAATGTGCATCTTTTATTTATCATTATTTGGTTTTGGAATTAAAGCTTTTCTTGATAATCTAAACTTCCCCGTTCTCCTATCAATCTCTGTCAATTTAACTTTAATTTCTTCACCTTCTTCAAGTATACCATCCATAGTTTCAACTCTTTCCCACTTAATTTCAGAGATATGAAGTAAACCATCTTTACCAGGCATAAACTCAATAAAAGCACCAAAATCTTTAATAGATTTTACTTTTCCCACATAAGTTTCACCAACCACAGGAAGAGCAACTATAGCCTTAACCCTTTCAACTGCATTATCCATATCATCTTGGTTAGAAGAAAAAATATTAACAATTCCTTTCTCATCAACCTCTTCAACTAAAACTGTAGCTCCAGATTCTTTCTGAATTTCTTGAATAATTTTACCTCCAGGTCCTATAACTGCACCTATCATGTCTTTAGCTATTGACATTTTAAAAGATCTTGGAGTATGAGGTTTTAAATCTTTTCTAGGTATATCAATAGTTTTAGTCATTTCAGATAAAATATGATGTCTTCCCTCTTTTGCTTGATTTAAAGCCTCAGATAATACATCGTAAGACAAACCATCAATTTTTATATCCATCTGACATGCTGTAATTCCATCAATAGTTCCGGTAACTTTAAAATCCATATCTCCAAGATGATCTTCATCACCTAAAATATCTGATAAAATAGCATATTTTCCAGACTCTGAATCAGAAATCATACCCATAGCAATACCAGAAACAGGTTTTTTAATTTTTATTCCAGCATCCATTAATGCTAAACTTCCTGCACAAACAGTAGCCATAGATGACGAACCATTAGACTCTAAAATATCTGACACTATTCTAATTGTATAAGGATTCTCTTCATCAGAAGGTAACATGTTTTTTAAAGCTCTTAATGCTAAATTACCATGTCCAATTTCTCTTCTTCCTGCTCCCCTATTTGGTCTTACCTCACCAGTTGAAAATCCAGGAAAATTATAATGCAACATAAATTTATTATACCCCGAATTCATTGCACCATCTACCATCTGCTCATCTAATTTAGTACCTAGAGTAACTGAAGTTAATGATTGAGTCTCTCCTCTTGTAAATATTGCAGAACCATGAGCATTAGGTAAATAATCAATTTCAGACCATATTGGTCTAATTTCATTTAACTTTCTCCCATCTAAACGTATTTTTTTATCTAATACAGCTTTTCTAATAGCATCTTTTTCAACATCATGAAAATAATTACCAAAAAGAAAATGATTAAAATCATCACCTATCTCAATTCCTTCAAGGTATTCATCCTTTATTTTAGAAAACTCTTCAGCTCTTTTTTTCTTATCAGCAATTCCCTTACAAGCAATCTTATAGATTTTATCAAATGTTTTTAAAGCAACATCTTTTAATAAATCTTCATCTGAAGATTCATGTGAATATTCTCTTTTTTCTTTACTTCCAACCAACTTTGAAAGTTTCAATTGCAATTCACACATTGACTTGATTGTGTCATGAGCAACCTTTAAAGCTTCAATTATTTCTTCTTCTGAAACTTCAAGTGATTCTCCTTCAACCATACATATATTTTCAATTGTAGCTCCTACCATTAAATTAAGAGAAGATTTTTTAATTTGTTCAGGTGTAGGATTAACAATATATTCATCATCACACTTAACAACTCTAACTTCAGCAATTGGTCCATTAAAAGGAATATTTGAAACTATTAATGCAGCAGAAGCAGCAAAAGCTGCTAAAGAATCTGGTAATGCATCAGCATCAGCGCTTATTAATGATAGCATTACTTGTGTGTCAGCATGATAATCACTTGGAAATAAAGGTCTTAAAACTCTATCAACTAATCTACAAATAAGAACTTCGTGATCTGAAAGTCTACCCTCTCTTTTTAAAAATCCTCCAGGAATTTTCCCTGCAGAAGCAAATTTTTCTTGATAATCAACTGAAAGAGGTAAAAAACTCATATTTTCTTTAGCTTCTTCCTTAGCAACGACAGTCGCTAAAATCATAGTTTTTCCCATAGTAAGAACGACAGAACCGTCGGCTTGCTTGGCTAATTTTCCAGTTTCTAATGATATTTTTCTACCATCAGAAAGTTTTGTGCTTACATTTAATGCTTTTTTCATAATCATATTGTTTTACGATAACAGTTCAAAAAAATAGAAGATAAGAAACTTATATAATATTATTTTCTAATATTAAGTTCCGAAATTATGGTTCTATACCTATCTATATGTCTTGAAGAAAGATAATTTAATAATTTTCTTCTTTTTCCAACTAATCTTAATAATCCCATTCTAGTAGAATGATCTTTTTTATTACTTTGTAAATGATCGGTCAGATGTTTTATTCGATAAGTAAACAACGCTATCTGAGATTCAGCAGAACCTGTATCATTGTTTTTCTTTAACCGACCATGATTTTTAAAAAGTTTTTCTTTTTCTTCTTTATTTAAATACATGCTTAGCAAAAGTTATTTTATAATTTATTTAATTTTTGCAAAAATATATAAATATTAATTCTTAAAAAATTATTACTGATTTTTATATATTCTAATAAATTTATTGAAATAAGAGACATAATAATCTTTATCAAAAATCTTAGAATCTTTCCTTGTGTGATAGAGTAAGAATAATCCAATAGGCAAAAGAACTAAGTTAGATAGCCAAGCAGCTAACTCAGGAGAAATAATAGCTTCTCTAGCCCACTTTAAACCTAGTATATTTAAAACATAATATATTATATAAAAAAATATAGAAATAATAACAGGGATACCAATACCTCCCTTTTTAATCAATGAACCTAAAGGAGCACCAATCAAAAACATAGATATACATGCAAATGCTTGTGCATATTTCTTTAATAATTCAATTTTATTTTTATTAATCTCATAATCATGTGCTTTAATTTTAGCAGTATTTATACTAAGATTTGTTTTAATATTTCTTGCAGTATTAAGAGCTTTCAAATAAACATCATTTTTATTATTTAAATTAATAGTATTTAAGATATACTCAGAATCTAAAACTAACTTACTAGTATCATTATAGGTAAAATAGTCTAAAACCAAAGTTTCTTCCTTAAGCTCTTTTCTAATGTAATCAACACTAGAAGGAAAAATAAATTTATTTTTCATATGATACTTATAAAATGTGTTAGAAGTTTTTAGCATTATATATTTCTGTTTATCTCTATAATATGATAAAGAATCTATTGAACTTGATAATTGACTTATATTTTTCATTCTATAATCACCAGCAAATAACTCTTCCTTAGTTCTTTCTAAATCAAAAGAAGACATATCAAAGACTATTTTCATTTTAGAAAATTCATTTCTATAAAATTGATTTATTTTTTTAACTTTTGATTTTGCACTTGGGACCTCACTAAAAGAAAAACCATCAAATAACTCAAAAATTAGATATCTATTATTTAATACAGAATACATATAACTTGAGTCTGAAAGTATAACTCTATTATTTCCTGGATAAGTTACATGATCATAAATAATAACTCCTTTTAATAATTCATCACTAATTTTTTTTTGAACTTTTATTGTATAACCTGGAATTCCATTATAAAATTGACCTTCTTTTAAATCCATTGAAGGTTTTTTCCTCTTAATATCATATAGTAAACTAAGTGCTTTTAAATTTGCTTTGGGAACAAAATTATTATTAGAAAAAAATGCAAAAAAAGTAATTAAAACTGATATAATGAACAGTGGAAACAATGTTCTAATTAATGACACGCCTGAGCTCTTTATTGCAACCAATTCATTATTTTCTCCAAGATTACCAAAAGTCATTATTGAAGATAATAAAATAGCCAATGGTAAAGCATCAGGAGTAATTCTAACAGCAAAATAAAACAGAAACTCTAATAAAACTATTACACTTAAATCCTTACCCAGAATATCATCAAAATATTTTAACATAAACTGGAGTAGTAAAATAAAAACAACGACAAAAAAAGTTATAAAGAAAGGACCGATGAAAGATTTAATAATTAATGAATCAATTTTTCTCACTTGAGAAATATTTTAGGCTCCAATGATTTCTTTTAATTGAGCTAATAAATTATCCCAAATTTGAAAAGATTCTTCTAGGTCATCAGTTTCAGTATACTCGGTAATCCTAATAAAAACTGATTCTGTTAATTCATTAATTTCAAGTTTAAATTCTAGGTAATCATTATTTTTTTTTAATTTTCCATCTTCTAAAAAAGAAAATTTAACAGATTTATTTTTTTTAACAGAATCAATTCTAGCAATTCTTTCTTCACCATCGGTTATAAAAATTAATGTTTTATTAATATTGTTAATATTAACATCATCAGCAAACCATTGACACAATCCGCTAGCTGTACTTAAATATGGGAAAAGCATCTTTATAGATGCATTAATAGGGTATTCTCCAATAAATTTTTGTTTAGACATTAGTGAATTTTATTTCAATTTTTTATTCAACATGTTAAATATAAAATAAATATCAAGAATCAAAAACATTTTCCATATTAATAATAATATATCTAGATTTGCCTACTTTTTAGCGAGGTAGCTCAGATGGTTAGAGCGTCGGATTCATAACCCGGAGGTCGGGGGTTCAATTCCCCCTCTCGCTACTAAAACAATAAAACGGTTATACTATTATATAGTGTAACCGTTTTTATTTATTTATGCACAATAATAAAAAGAAGTCGTCGTTTTAAAAAAAAATAGAAT
>Ga0209709_10000651_pt1 | contig 32842 bp, 33 predicted proteins | sample ArcticOcean_MG_C_2_FD_187435 | JGI IMG/M metagenome (GOLD analysis project Ga0209709, IMG submission 187435) | Marine microbial communities from western Arctic Ocean - ArcticOcean_MG_CB4_136 (SPAdes) (version 2) | ecosystem: Environmental > Aquatic > Marine > Oceanic | place: Arctic Ocean... | reverse complement strand
TTTTTCCTTAGCTTTGTCTCTAATGTGGCAGGTATTTAAAAGATAACAATTTGCATCTTCATACTTGTCTGTTTTTTCAAAACCAATTTTTTTTACTGCGTCAAATATGCGATTTGAGTCATACTCGTTCATCTGGCATCCAAAAGTTTTGATAAATATTTTTTTTACCATTAAGTTAAGGTTTTTTTTTTACCCCATACAATTCTAATTTATGATCTACTAAACGATAACCATATTTTTCTGCAATTTTTTCTTGTAACTTTTCAATCTCTTCATCAACAAACTCTATAATCTCTCCTGATTTAACATCAATTAAGTGATCATGATGACCCTCATTTAATTCTTCGTATCTTGCTTTTCCTCCTTTAAATTCATGTTTGGCTAAAATTCCAGTCTCCTCAAAAAGTTTTACAGTTCTATAAACTGTTGCAATACTAATTTTTGGGTCAATTTTTGACACTCTATTATAAAGCTCATCTACATCAGGGTGATCATTAGATCCTGACATAACTTTAGCAATAATTTTTCTTTGCTCTGTGAGTTTTACCCCTTTAGCAATACATTTTTGTTCAATATTTTCTGACATATTTAATTTTAACTTAAATAAATAGGATTAATCAAATTCTTTTTAATTTTAAATTTTTCACACAAAAATGGCACTTCTTCATACTTAACTTCATGAGATTTATCAAAATCTGAAAAGCTAAAACAATAATAATCAATTTTTCTTGTTAAAAATAACGCTTTAATTACCGCTAATGAGTTTCTTATCCCAGCAAAACTACCTGGTCCTCTATTAACATATATAGTGTTTATCTCACTTAATGAGCTATTGTTATCTTTTAAAAAATTATTAATTAAAATTATTATTTTTTCAAAATTAATTTTGCTATTTTCGTGACTACAAGTATAAATATTTTTACTAACAATGTGTGTTAAAAAAATTTTATCCCGAGCTGCATCAACAATTAAACTGTTCATAATAATAATAATATTTGTTACCAATTCTAAAGCAGAAGAAAATAATATCAAATATTATTCTAATGATATGGGCATACTTTCATTGATGTATCACAGGTTTAATGAAGAAAAATATCCTTCAACCAATATTCAAATGGATGTTTTTAAAGAACAAATCAAAATAATTAGGAATTTAGATTATAATTTCTATAACCCTAAAAATTTGGAAATAAATTTTAATATACCAAAAAAAGAAAAGAAAATTCTTATCACAATCGATGATGCCTTTTCTTCATTTTATGAGAATGCTTGGCCTTACTTGAAAGAGGAAAAAATCCCATTTATTCTTTTTGTTTCGACTGAAGCTGTTGGAAATAATGGATATATGACTTGGGAGCAAATAAAGACAGTAGAAAAAGAGCCCAACGTATATATTGGCAATCATTCCCATTCGCACGATTATTTGGTAAATCTTAAAACCGAAGATTTTATTAGAGATATTAATACTGCAAATAAAATTTTTCTCGAAAAACTTGGCTATAATCCTATTTTTTTTTCCTATCCATTTGGAGAATACAGTAAATTTATAAAAGAATATATTTCTAAAAACTTTCTATTTTCTTTTGGTCAGCACTCAGGTGTAATTGATGTTAACAAAGACCGTTATGAACTTCCAAGATTTCCTATTAATGAAAAATATGGTGATTTAAAAAGATTTAAATTTTTAATTAATCTTCATCCATTGCAGTTTAAAAAATTATCTCCTGTTGATAAATTTCTAACAACTAATAATAATCCTCCAAAATTTTCTGTAGAATTTTTTAAAATACAAAAAAATTTTAAGAATATTAATTGTTTTTCAGATGAAGGAAATGGATGGGAAGAATCTAATATTTTTTTTAATGACAACACGTTAAATATAAATTTTAGAGAGAAGTTTATATTTAGGAGGGGTAGGGTCAATTGTTCCTTGCGTGATAACGGAATATGGAGATGGTTTGGAGTTCAATTTTCAATTGAACAGAATTAAATCAAGCTTTCTAATTCAATGCTTGATGGCAATAATTTAGCATCATCAAAATCTGTTAATTTATTTTGCCTTATAATTTGTTGCAAAATTTTAACATATTCTTTTCCAGTTTCTGCATATTTGTCTAAATACTCTGAAAGAATTACACTATCAAGTTTTTTACCCTCATCTCTAAGTTGAGCTCTAGCACCTCTAAATTCCTTGTAGGAAGAGTGTGTGTTTAAGTTTCTTTGATAAGCTTTTATTGAAGCTTGTAACACTTTAAATTTCATTACTTTATGAGTGCTATCAGTAGCTGCACCTGCTGGCTTTATTCCTTCACCTGACCAGGTCCATTGACCAAATAACGCATTTCCTTCTTGAGCAAACCTGGATGTTCCCCATCCTGTTTCCTTAGCAGCCTGTGCAATCGCCATGGATACTGGAACTTCATCCATTCTAATTTTTAGTGTAGGTAAATCCTTGTTTATTACGCCATACTGCTTAAATTTTGAATCTAGCCAATTTTTTTCAGAAATTGTATTTTTACTTTTATTCAAAATACTAAAGAGTTTTTTTCTATCTAATCTAATAAAGTCATTTTCTTCAATTATTAATGGCAGAATGATTTGAATAAATAAATCTTTTCTTCTTTTTATATTTTCTATTTTTTTTATCTCATGGGGCAATAATGTTAGTGTTACGGGTTTAACTAATTTATTTTTTCTCACATCTTTTAAATTATAATTGGTTGATTTAAATAATTCTTCAATTGTAGCTGCACTTAATCTCACGGTATCAATCGGTTTTTCATCAAATGTTAATATATCTTCAAATAGAAATTTTTCATTTAAACCATCATCTAACTCTGAATCTTTATTTTCCAATAGTTTTTTTAAATCATTTTTTGAATTATTCTCAAAGTCTTTAGAAAAAATTATTCTCTCTTTTTTAAATTCAAGAACGACAGGGGCCATAAAAAAAACTGAAATTATTATCAAACTGGACAATAGTGTTCTCGATAAAGAGCCAAAGTTATCAACTTCTGTATTATTTTTACTTTGTTTGCTTACGTTAAATCCTTTTTTTTTTAAATATTTTTGAATTTCTAAAATTGAAATTTTATTTTTTGCAAAATACTTATTTATTTTTGAAAATGTTATTTTATTTTTGATCACAATTATACCGCAACCACTTCTTTAACTTCTGGTAAATAATGGCATAAAAGATTTTCAACACCCTGTTTAAGTGTCATAGTTGAACTTGGACATCCTGAGCAACTACCCTGTAGCTCTACCTTTACAACTCCGTCCTTAAACTCTTTAAATTTAATATCTCCACCATCCTTTGCAACAGCTGGTCTAATTTTGGTTTCTAAAAGACTTATAATTTTTTTTTCAATTTCTTTAAGTTCACCTTTTTTTTCTTTAAACAGTTCATTTGCAATTACAAATTCTTTTCCTGTCGAATAAAAATCGTTAATTAATGAAATAACAATATGCTTAATATCTTCCCAGTCTATATTTTCAGATTTATTTATAGATAAAAAATCAGAACCTAGAAATACTCCAGTTACACCATTAACTGATAAAAGATTTCTTACCAACTCACTATCGGTTTCTTCTTTTTTTGTTACTTCAAAAGAACCGTTGTTGGATACAGTTTTTCCAGGTAAAAACTTCAGTGAATTAGGGTTTGGTGTTACTTCTGTTTGCACAAACATGATTTATATATAATGATTAATAATGAAATTAACACTAATTAATAAATTTAACTAAAAACCCACTAATTCTTTAATTTCTTTGATTTTTTTTGACGCAATTTTATCTGCTTTCTCAGAGCCCCTTAATAAGATTTCATCTAGATATTTTTCGTCATTTAATAATTTTTTTATTTCGTTTGATATAGGTTCAATTTTTTCAATTAAGGCTTCTGATAATTTTGTTTTAAATTCTGAAAATTGTTTTCCATTAAACTCTATTATTGATTTTTCTAAATCTTGATTTTTTAAACTTGAATAAATTCCTAATAAGTTTTTTGCTTCAGGTCTTTCACATAAATCTTTAATATCATGTGGCATGGGCATGGGGTCTGTCTTTGCTCTTTTTATTTTATTAGATATTTCATCTTTTGTGTCTGTAAGATTAATTCTACTCAAATCTGAAGGGTCTGATTTGCTCATTTTTTTCACTCCATCTTTAAGACTCATTATTCTAGAAAATTGTTTTTGTATTAAGGGTTCAGGGACCTTTAAAAAATCAAGGGCATTAAAGTCATTATTAAATTTTTGAGCAATGTCTCTGCAGAGCTCTAAATGTTGTTTTTGATCGTCACCTACTGGAACATGTGTTGCATCATATAGCAGTATATCTGCAGCCATTAAAACTGGGTATGAATAAAGACCTATGCTTGCTTTCTCTTTGTCTTTACCAGCTTTTTCTTTAAATTGAGTCATTCTATTAAGCCAACCTATTCTTGAAATACAACTTAAAATCCATGCTGCTTCAGAATGAGCAGATACCATTGATTGATTAAAAATAATACTACTGCTTGGGTCTATTCCACTTGCTATAAAAGTTGCAGCTGTCTCTCTTATATTTTTCTTTAATTCCTTGGGATCTTGTTTAACAGTTATTGCGTGTAGATCTACAACACAAAAAATGCATTCATTCTCCTTTTCATTCTGTAGCTCTACAAAGTTTTTAATTGCTCCTAAATAATTTCCTAAATGAAGATTTCCTGTTGGCTGAACACCTGAAAAAATTTTTTTACTCATAATTAATACTTTAAATGAATATCACTAATTTTAAAAGCTTTGATAAAAATTGATACCAGAATATAAAAGATTAATCCTAGTATTGCTATACTTACAAGGTACATTGATTTAAAAATTTCCTCGTAAACCATTTTCTCATTAAAAAAATGAATTAAATAATTAAAAAATATTCCCATTAATATTGAGGCAATTAAAATTCTAATAAACCTATCTATAAAAATTAAATTAAAGCTAAATAATTCTCTTTTTTTTAAAAAAATAAATAAAAAAATAGCGTTAAACCAAGAAGATATTGTGGTTGCTATAGGTATAATCAAAAAACCAATTTCTTTAAAAAAAATAATACTAATAAATATATTTAATAGAACTGAAATTAAAGAAATATAAAAAGGAATCTTGGTGTTATGTCTTGCGAAAAAAAAAGTTGAAAAAACTTTAATTAAAGAAAATGCAGGCAACCCAATTCCAAAGTAAAATAATGCTTTCGCTGATTTTTTAGCACTTTCTTCATCAAACGATCCATACCCAAATAAAGAAGATATAATCTCTTCAGAGGCAATTAGTAGTGCGATTGCCGCTGGTATACTTAAAAATAAACTCAACTCCAAAGCTTTGTTTTGGATTAAATTTATTTTTTTTTTTTATTATCTTGAACATATTTAGAAAGTTGAGGAAGTATTACTGTCCCTATTGCTATTCCAGCAATTGCTAGGTTAATTTGATAAACTCTATCCGCATAATAAAGATAAGACACTGCGCTAGCCTGAAAAGATGCAATGATTGTGCCTACTAAAATATTTATCTGTGTAACACCGGAAGAAAAAATGCTTGGTAATAATTTTTTTAAAAAACTTTTTAATTTACCATTTATCTTAATTTGAAATTTTAACTTAGGAGAAAAGTACTTTTTTATAAAAAAATATAAAAATATAAACTGTAATATTCCTGATAAAGTAACAGCATAAGCTAGATAATATACTAATTCATCGTTCAAAATTTTTCCAAAAAATAACACTCCAATTAAAAGTATATTTAAGATAATTGGTGCTGCTGACGCAATAGCAAATTTGTTGTGGGAATTTAAAATTGCAGAAAAGAAAGATGCTAAACTTATAAATAATAAAAAAGGGAAAGTGATTCTTGTTAAGGTTATAGCTAATTGCATTTTTTCAAAATCTCCTTCGAATCCTGGAGCAATCAAAAATACAAATAATGGCATCAATATCTCAATTATAAATACTAAAAAAAGTAACCCTATAATTAATAGATTAAAAATATTATTAGCAAAATTTTCTGACTGTTTTTTATTGCTTATTAAGGATGAATAGCTAGGCACAAATGCTGCGTTAAATGTTCCTTCAGAAAATAATCTCCTAAATGTATTTGGAATTCTAAACGCAACAAAGAAAGCATCGGCTAAAGGTCCTGCACCAAGAAATACTGCTATCAATATGTCCCTGACATAACCTAATAATCTGCTTATTATTGTAAAAAAGCTAAATGTGCCTGTTGACTTAATAAGGTTCATAAATCATATTAGTCTTAAATTTGCTCCATTTGTATATCTAATTAACATAAATGAAAAAAACTAAAATAGATCATTACACAGATAAAGAAGCTTTAGAATTCCACAGTTATAATAAACCTGGAAAAATCGAGATTAATTCTTCAAAGCCAATGACAACAAAGAGAGACTTGGCTTTAGCTTATTCCCCAGGTGTGGCTGTTCCTGTTAAAGCAATTTATGAAAACCCTGAGGCTGCTTATGACTATACATCTAAAGGAAATTTAGTTGCCGTCATAAGCAATGGTTCAGCAATCCTTGGTATGGGTAACTTAGGCGCATTAGCCTCAAAACCTGTGATGGAAGGGAAGGCAGTTTTATTTAAAAGATTTGCAGATATAGATTCTATTGATTTAGAAATTGATTCTAGCGACTCAAATGAAATTATTAATAGTATTAAAAATTTTGCATGTAGTTTTGGTGGTATTAATTTAGAAGATATTGCTGCACCAGATTGTTTTATTATTGAAGAAAAATTAAAAGAAATTTTAGATATTCCTGTTTTTCATGATGATCAGCATGGCACAGCAATTATAACTACAGCAGCCTTAATTAATGCTCTAGATATAAGTGGTAAATCAATAAAAGATATTAAAGTTGTAGTTAATGGAGCTGGCGCTTCTGCGGTTGCTTGTACTAATCTATTTAAAAATAGTGGTGTTCCCAGTGAAAATGTAATCATGTTGGATCGAAAAGGAGTTATTTATAGGGGTAGACCAGAGGGCATGGATCAATGGAAATCCATCCACGCTATTGATACAGAAAAAAGATCTTTGGAAGAAGCCATTAAAGGAGCAGACGTGTTTTTAGGCTTGTCTGCAAAAGGTGCATTAAAAAAAGAGCTGGTAAAAACCATGGCTAAAAATCCAATAATATTTGCTTGTGCCAACCCAGATCCAGAAATAACACCAGAGGAAATAATGGAAGTTAGAGATGATGCAATAATTGCAACTGGTAGATCAGATTACCCCAATCAAGTAAATAATTTAATTGGTTTTCCATACATTTTTAGGGGAGCTCTTGATGTTAGGGCAAAAACCATAAATGAAGAAATGAAAGTAGCTGCCGCAAACGCAATAGCAGAGTTGGCAAGACAAGATGTTCCTGATGAGGTTGTTGCTGCGATGGGTGGAGATAGACCAAGGTATGGAAAAGATTATATAATACCTTCAACATTTGATCCAAGATTGATTAGTGAAATTCCTGTAGCTGTTGCAAAAGCTGCAATGAATAGTGGTGTTGCAAGAAAAGACATAAAAGATTTTGAAATTTATAAAGAGCAACTAAAACAAAGACTTAACCCATCTGTTACGATTATGCAGGGTATTAATTCTCATATTAAAAAAAATCAAAAAAGGATTGTTTTTGCGGATGGTGAAGATGAAAATACTCTTAAAGCTGCAATAGCATTTAAAAATTCAAAATTAGGAATTCCAATTTTAGTTGGTAAAAAAGTAAAAGTTAAAGAACGTATAAAAGAAATCGGTTACAGTGATGATTTTGACATTGAAATAATAAACTCTGAAGATTCAGAAAAAAGAGAGCGCTATGTGAATTTTTTATTTAAAAAAATGCAGAGAGAGCAAGGTCTTCTAGAGAGGGACTGCGATAGACTTGTAAGAAATGACCGAGTTATATGGGCATCTTGTATGGTGGCATGTGGTGATGCAGATGGGGCTGTCACTGGAAATACTAGAAGATTTGGAGCATCTTTAGATAAAGTTAAACAAGTAGTTGATCCAAGGCCAGGTGAAATAATGTTTGGTTTAAATATGGTCGTTTATAAAGGTAAAACTATATTTGTAGGAGACACGAGTGTTAATGAATATCCTAGCTCAGAAGAGCTTGTAGAAATTGCAATATCTTCTGCTAGAGTTGTAAAATTATTTGGTTTTGTTCCTAAAGTTGCTTTTGTTTCTCATTCAACTTTTGGTCAACCACTAACAAGCAGAACTAAGCATATTAAAAAAGCTGTTGAAATTCTAAAAAATAAAGAAGTAGATTTCGAATTTGATGGAGATATGCAACCAGATGTGGCTCTTAACGAAGAGTATAAAGAACTTTATCCCTTTTCAAATATAGTGGGCAATGCAAATATTTTAATAATGCCTGGCCAACATAGTGCAGCCATTTCATACAAAATGATGAAGTCTCTAGGTGAAACAAAGGTTATTGGGCCACTACTAATTGGCTTGGGTCAGCCCATTGAAATAGCACCTCTAAGATCCTCTACCTCAGAAATAATAAATCTAGCTTCTGTTGCTGCCTACTCTGCCGATGTAATAGATTATAAAAAAAATTAATTTTTTTGAATTCTTAAATCTTCTACTAAAACAATACTTGCTATAACGTCCTCAACATCCACTATCTCTTTTGCTTCATTTATTACTTCTCTTCTTTCTTCTGCTGTTAAAGAAATTCCATAAATAAATATCTTTTTTTTATATGTGTCTATCTGATAATTTGTAGCTTTGATTGTTTTATTAAATATTAAAGCAGTACGAAGTTGTGAAGTTATTAATAGATCTTTGGCAGATTGTTTGAAGTTAAAATCTTCTTTAATCTTAATATCGTTTTTAACAGACCTAACTCCTTTAGTTTCCCATGCTAATTTGGTAATTTGAAGTTTTTCCTCTGGATCTTCAATCTTTCCTGTTAAAAAAATTCTTCCATCTAAGACTTTTGTGCTTATTGATAATAGATAATTCTTATTTCTTACTATCAGTCTTGCTAATAAGTTTTTTTGCATTACCGAGTCGTCTATTTGGGTTCCTATCGATCTTGGATCTAATGCGATAGTAACACCGGTCCCAAAGATACCTTTCGATGCTGTACCCACACATCCTGTGAAAATTAAAAATGTCAAACATATTAAAATAACTTTATTTTTCATTTTTTAATTTAAGACAATAGTTATAAATCTCTTTTTTGGATACATTAGTATTTTGGCTAATTAAATCAGTAATATCTTTAATGCTTAATTTTTTAATCATTTTTTGAATATTTTTTTTATCAGATTCTTTTAATATTATCGACGAATTTTTTTCCTTTCTTTTTTCAGAAATAACAATTGTTAATTCTCCTTTAGGGTCAGATTTGAAAACTTCAAGATTATCCACACCACTTCTGATATATTCTTCATAAAATTTGGTCATTTCTCTGCATATCAAAATTTTTCTTCCTGAAAAATAATGTTTGATATCTTTTACAGATTTATTGAACTTTCGAGGTGAAATAAAAAACACAATGCAACAACCTATATTTGATAGTTTCTCAAAATCTTCTTTTAATTTGTTTTCTTTTTCAGGAAAAAAACCATAAAAAAAATATTTTTCATCAAATCCACTAATGGAGACGGCCGATGCAACAGCCGACGTTCCAGGTATTGGAAAAATATCAATTTTATTAACTATACATTCATTTATTAGTATTGCTCCTGGATCTGAAATTGATGGTGTGCCAGCATCAGAAATTAGCGATACAATACAATTTGTTTTTAATATCTCTATAACCTTTAATAAATTTTTTTTTTCATTAAATTTATGATTTGGAATAAGTTTAGATTTAATGTCAAACTTGTCTAAAAGATTTTTTGATACACGAGTGTCTTCACATAATATATAGTCAGATTTTTTTAGTACGTCTATTGCTCTTAAAGTAATATCTCTTAAATTACCTATGGGTGTAGAAACAATATATAGCCCACTTTTAACTTTATTATTTTTATTTTCAATATCTGGAATCATTAAATTATAATCGATATAACAATACATTAAAATGACCAAAATTATTAAAATTATAACGATCTTAACGTTAATCTTTGTGTCTTCTTTAGAGGGGGTGATGGCAAATGAAAAAATTAAAATTGGACTACTTATTCCATTAACAGGTAAAAATTACGAGATTGGTCAGTCTATAATTAAGTCTACTCGACTTGCCTTAAATAAGATAAATAATTCATCCATTGAAATTATTCCTATGGATACAGAATCAAACCCTGATTCTACCTTGCGATCAGCTAAAGAACTTTCTAAATTAGGAGTAAAAATTATAATTGGACCAGTATTTAATGAAAATATAATTTATCTTAATGAGCTAAAAGAAATTACATTTTTATCCTTAACAAATAAAAATAATAACAATTCAAAAAACATTATTAATGCAGGTATAAATGCAACCTCACAACTGAAAGCCATTAAGAAATTTATAGAATTAAATGAGATAAAAAGAACTATTTTTTTAACTCCTGATGTAAGTTATAAAAATGAAATTAAAAATGGTATCTCCAAGTCTAAAATAAAAATAGTCAAAAACTATATCTATAAAACTGATCCTACAAAACTTACCAAACAAATTGAAAAAATTACAAATTATAAAAGAAGGAAACAAAATCTTGAAGATGAAATTAATAGATTGGAAAAATCAAATGACAACAACAAGGAACTGTTAATTGAAAGATTAAAAAAGAAAGATACTCTTGGGAGTGTTAAATTTGACTCGATAGTAATTGCTGATTTTAATGAAAGCTTAAAAAGTGTTACAACTTCTTTGCTTTACACGGATATATCTCCTAAAGAAAAGTATTTTATAACACTCAATCAATGGTTTGATGAGTCGCTTCTTAAAGAAACTAGTTCACAACCGCTTTATTTCCCCTCTATAAATAAAAAAAATTATGAGGAATTCTCATTAGAATATTTTGAAAAATTTAATCAGTATCCCAACCAACTATCTTTTTTAAGTTTTGATTTAGTTGGTCTTGTTTATTTTTTAATACTTCAAAACGACTCCTCAATAAATGAAAAAATGTTTGCAAGAAAAACTCTATTTAAAGGAAAGATTGGAATATTTGAAATTAAAGATAATAAAATTAATCATATACTTAACTTCTACAAAGTGGAAAAAGGCGAATTTAAAAAAATTTTCTAATTTTTTTGAAAGCTTTAAACCGGTGATCTATCTTATATTTTTGTAATGGTTTCATTTCACCAAAGGTAATTTTTTTACCATTGGGTATAAAAATAGGATCATAACCAAATCCATTTTTTCCTCTCATAGAGGTTGCAATACAACCTTCAACTTTACCAATAGAGTTTATTTTTTTATTGGGCCCATAAATAGTTAAAGCACAAATAAATCTAGCTTTAATTTTTTTTATTTTCCATTTTTTATCTTTTTTATCTAATTCTTTAAAAACTCTGTTCATTGCCTTAACAAAATTCCCTTCTTTTCCTCCCCATCTAGCTGAATAGATGCCTGGCTTTCCACCTAAAATATCAATTTCTAGACCAGAGTCATCTGATAGACAGACCATTCTTGATTTTTTAGAAAAATACTTAGCTTTTATTAATGAGTTTTCCTCAAAAGTTTTTCCATTTTCGATGGGACTTTTAATCTTAAGGTGTGCTGAAGAGTAAATTTCAAGGTTTTTAGGCAATAAATCTCTAATTTCCTTTAATTTTCCCTTATTGTTTGTGCCTACTAACAATTTTGTAATTTTTTTCTTTAACATCTAGCAATTCTCAAATTTCATACCATATAAGTGACAATGGAAAAAGATCAAAACATTAATGCTGAAAGTCAAGAAACTGAAGAAAAAAAACCTATTTCTGAAGAACAAAATAAAGAACCTGAGCAAGATACTGCTGATAAAGGCGAAGAGGTTAAAGAAATTACTCCAGAAGAAAGAATTGCAGAGCTAGAAGACAAGGTAGCCAGAACTTTTGCTGAAATGGAAAATCAAAGAAGAAGGTTTGAAAAAGAAAGAGAGGATGCTTTTAATTACGGTGGGTTCGCTTTTGCAAAAGAAACCTTAAGTTTAATTGATAATTTAGAAAGATCAAAACAAATTTTAGAAAATGATGAAGTCTTAAAAAATACAGAGTCTTTAAAAAAAGCTTTAGAGCATATCGATATTATAAATAAAGATATGATTTCTATTTTATCAAAAAATGGAATTACTTCTGTAGTTTCAGTTGGTAAAAAATTGGATCCAAATCTTCATCAAGCAATGATGGAAATTGATGACGATCAAAATGAACCAGGTACAATTGTTCAGGAAATTCAAAAAGGATTTATGATGAAAGACAGGTTACTTAGACCATCTTTGGTTGGTGTATCAAAAAAAACTGAACAAAAAGACGAAAAAAGCGAGGAAAATAAAGAAAATTCAGACAATTAATAATATTTGTCAGAACTTGTAGATTAAAAATTAACACTTATATGAAGAATAGGATTTAAATTATGAGCAAGATTATAGGAATAGATTTAGGAACAACAAATTCATGTGTATCTATCATGGAAGGTAGTCAACCTAAGGTTTTAGAAAATGCCGAGGGTGCAAGAACAACACCTTCTGTTGTGGCTTTTACCGATGATGGAGAGAAGCTTGTTGGACAGCCAGCCAAAAGACAAGCGGTAACTAACCCTGAAAATACTATATTTGCTGTAAAAAGGTTAATTGGACGAAACTTCGAAGACCCAACTGTTAAAAAAGATATTGCTGCAGCTCCCTTTAAAATAGTTAATTCTGAAAAAGGTGATGCTTGGATTGAAGCAAAAGGTGAAAAGTATTCTCCTTCTCAAATATCAGCTTTTATTCTTCAAAAAATGAAAGAAACGGCTGAAAAATATTTAGGCCAAGAAGTAACTAAAGCAGTAATAACTGTTCCTGCCTACTTTAATGACGCTCAAAGACAAGCAACTAAAGATGCTGGTAAAATTGCAGGACTAGAAGTTTTAAGAATTATTAACGAACCTACCGCTGCATCACTAGCATATGGTTTGGACAAAAAAAAAGAAAATAAAAAAATTGCCGTTTATGATTTAGGTGGTGGAACTTTTGATGTATCTATTCTTGAATTAGGAGACGGTGTATTTGAAGTAAAATCTACTAATGGTGATACATTCTTAGGTGGAGAAGATTTTGACAACACTATTGTAGATTACTTAGTTGCCGAGTTCAAAAAAGATAATGGTATTGATTTAAAAGCAGATAAATTAGCTCTCCAAAGATTAAAAGAAGCGGCTGAAAAAGCTAAAATTGAGCTGTCTTCTGCTGAACATACAGATGTTAATTTACCATTTATAACTGCAGATAAAACTGGTCCAAAGCATATAAATTTAAAAATGACTAGGGCAAAGCTAGAAGCTTTAGTTGAAGATTTAATTTCAAGAACCTTACCCCCTTGCAAAACTGCACTTAAAGATGCTGGACTTACTGCAAACGAAATTGATGAAGTTGTAATGGTAGGTGGAATGACAAGAATGCCGAGAGTATTGGCTGAGGTTAAAAACTTTTTTGGAAAAGAACCAAATAAAAGTGTAAACCCAGATGAAGTTGTTGCTATGGGTGCCGCAATTCAAGCTGGTGTGCTTCAAGGAGATGTTAAAGACGTTCTTCTTTTAGATGTAACACCTTTATCTTTAGGAATTGAAACTTTGGGTGGAGTATCAACAAAATTGATTGAAAAAAATACAACGATACCAACAAAAAAAAGCCAAGTCTTTTCTACTGCTGATGACAATCAGCCAGCTGTATCTATTAGGGTTCTTCAGGGTGAAAGGGAGATGGCAACTGATAATAAAATGTTAGGAAATTTTGAATTAGTTGGTATTGCACCAGCTGCAAGAGGAGTGCCTCAAATTGAAGTAACTTTTGATATAGATGCAAATGGAATTGTTAGTGTTTCTGCAAAAGATAAGGGAACTGGGAAAGAACAAAAAATCCAAATTCAAGCTTCTGGGGGGCTAAGTGATGATGAGATTGAAAAAATGGTTAAAGACGCAGAGGTAAATAAAGATGAAGATAAGAAGAAAAGAGAGTCAGTAGATGTCAGAAATCAAGCTGACACTTTAATTCATTCAACAGAAAAAAATCTAAAAGAACATGGTGCTAAAGTTTCAGATGCAGACAAGAAAGCAATAGAAGATGCTTCATCTAACTTAAAAGAAGCCATTAAAGGGACTGATGTTGAGGATATTAAGAAAAAAACAGAAACTTTAGTTCAGGCTTCTATGAAGTTAGGCGAAGCTATATACAAATCCCAAGAAAAAAAAACAGATTCATCTAAAGGCAATGATAAAAGTGGTGAAGGGAAAAAAGATGACAATGTAGTTGATGCAGACTTTGAAGAAGTAAAAGAAGAAGTAAAAGAAGAAGTAAAAAAAGAAGTAAAAGAAGAAGTAAAAGAAGAAGACAAAGAAAAAAGCGCTTAAGACTTAAAACAACTATCATCTTAAAGTAACTTATGGCTAAAAGAGATTTTTATGACGTCTTGGGTGTTAATAAAAGTGCAAGCCCCGAAGAATTAAAATCTGCCTATAGAAAATTAGCCGTTAAACATCACCCTGATAAAAACCCTGGCGACAAAGCTTCTGAAGATAAATTTAAAGAGGCTAGTGAGGCATATGGTATTCTTTCAGATCAAGAAAAAAAACAAAACTATGACAATTTTGGTCATGCAGCTTTTGAAGGTGGTGGTGGAAGACAAGGTGGTGGTTTTGCTGGAGCAGATTTTTCAGATATTTTTGAAGATTTTTTTGGAGATTTTGGAGGTGGAGGAAGGTCCGCAGGCAGAAGAAGTTCTAATAATAGAGGCTCTGATTTAAGGTATGATTTATCTATTACTCTTGAAGAAGCTTATGAGGGGAAAAAACAAGATATAAAATTTTCAACTACAGAAAAATGTACTACTTGTAAAGGTAATGGGTCTAAACCGGGCTCTTCTCCTGACAGATGCACAGTTTGTGGAGGAAATGGTAAAGTAAGATCTAACCAAGGATTTTTTACCGTTCAACAAACATGTCCTCAGTGTGCTGGAAGTGGAGAAGAAATAACAAATCCATGTAATGACTGCAATGGCCAAGGTAATAAACAAGCTTCAAAAAAATTATCCGTAACAATACCAAGAGGTGTTGATGATGGAACAAGAATAAGGTTGGCTAGTAAAGGTGAAGCTGGAAGCAAAGGTGGAGCCAGTGGTGATTTATATCTATTTATAAATGTTCATTCTCACGATCTTTTTAAGAGATCAGATGAGAATTTATTTTTTGAGTTTCCAATATCAATCGCAGATGCAGCTTTAGGAACAACAATAGAGATACCAACAATTGACGGCGGTAGAGCTAAGATTAAAATACCTGGTGGAACACAAAATGGAAAGCAGTTTAGATTAAAGGGAAAAGGAATGCCTTATATGCGTGGTAGTGGGAATGGAGACCTGTATGTTCAAGTAAACACAGAAGTTCCAATTTCATTAAATAAAGAACAAAAAGAATTACTTGAGAAATTTAGAGAAATTGAAAATGAAAAATCAAACCCAAGTATTAAAAAATTCTTTCAAAAAGCCAAAAGTTTCTGGAAAAATTAAAAGACTAATTAACTAAAAAAGGTTAATATTTTCTTAAATGAAAAAAATTAATTTAGCAATTACTGGCTGTCTTGGAAGAATGGGTCAACAGCTTATTAAATCATCTAAGTCTAATAAAAGTTTTAAATTAGTGGCACTTACAGAAAATATTCCTAATAATAAGAAAATAGCCGGTATCAATATTAATTTAAATACAGATCAGGCCTTCAAAAGTACTGATGTGATTGTAGACTTTACAGTTCCAAAATGTACTCTTGAGATTCTTAAAATAGCATCAAGACTCAAAAAAAGAGTAGTTATTGGAACAACTGGTTTTAATCAGTCGCAAGAAATTATAATCAAAAAATACTCAAAAAAAATTCCTATCTTAAAAGCTGGCAATATGAGTCTAGGGGTTAATTTACTTATGTATTTAACTGAAATTGCATCAGGATCTCTTGGGGATAATTATTTAAGTAAAGTATTTGAAATTCATCACAAACATAAAAAAGATTATCCATCTGGAACTGCATTAATGCTTGGAAAAGGAATTGCTGATGGAAAAAATAAGAATATATACAATCTAATAGGTAAAAAGTTTTTAAATAAAAAATCTTTTCCTTTTGGAAAAAAAATTAATTTTAACTCTATTAGAAAAGGTGAAATTATTGGAGAACATGAAGTTACTTTCTCAAGTGGAAAAGAAATAATATCGTTAAATCATGAAGCATTTGATAGGGCTCTATACTCAGATGGCGCTTTAACTGCTGCAAAATGGCTTAAAAATAAAAGAGCTGGACTTTATTCAATGAGAGATTTATTGAATTTCAAATAATGCATGAAAAAGAAAAAGCTAAAATAATACTAAAAATTTTAAATAAGATTTATCCAACAACACCCATTCCTCTAAAACATAGAAATAAATTCACTCTTTTAACTTCTGTCCTTTTATCAGCACAATGTACAGACTTGAATGTTAATAATGTGACAAAAGATATATATCCAAAATATAATAAACCAGAACACTTTGTTGAATTGGGAAGAAAAAAAATTGAAAAACTAATAAAAAGTATAGGCATTTTTAGAGTTAAGGCCAAAAGTATATACCTAATGTCTAAGCAACTATTAGAGAAACACAAAGGAGGTGTACCTAAAACTTTTGAAGAGTTAGAAAAACTACCCGGCGTAGGCCATAAAACGGCTAGCGTAGTCATGTCACAAGGTTTTGGATTTCCAGCTTTTGCAGTGGACACTCATATTCATCGTCTTGCACAAAGATGGGGGCTAACAAGTGGTAAAAATGTAACCCAAACTGAAAAAGATTTGAAGAGAATTTTTCCAAAAAAAACATGGAGTAAACTTCATCTTCAAATAATTTATTATGGGAGAGAGTACTGTCAGGCAAGAAGTTGTTATGGTTTAACTTGTAAAATTTGTACGACTTGTTATCCTAATCGAAAAAATCCAATTAATATAAAAAAAGCTTAATATGAAAATCTTAGGGATAGGTAATGCTATAGTTGATGTCATTTGTAAAGTTGAAGATAAGTATTTATTAGATAATGAATTAACAAAAAGTACAATGAAACTTGTTGGTGAGATTGAGTTTAAAAAATTATTATCAACATTAAAAATTGAAGACACAGTCTCAGGTGGATCGGTTGCAAACTCAATTGTAGGATTATCACAATTGGGAAATAAAGTTGGTTTTATTGGTAAGGTTAATGACGATGACCTAGGCCAAAAATATGAGGATGGCTTGAAAAAAGAAGATGTCAAATATTTTTATTCTAAAAAAAAAGAAAGTTTAGCAACTGGAACTTGTTTGATATTAATCACACCTGACTCTGAAAGAACAATGTGCACATTTTTAGGTACAGCAGGTAAAATTAACAATAATGATGTGGATATAAACTCTGTTAAAAATAGTGAAATGATCTTCCTAGAAGGATATTTGTGGGATGAGGGTGATCCAAAATCTGCTTTTGATAAAGCAATTAATAACTCTAATAAAGTGTCCATGTCTTTATCAGATTTATTTTGTGTAGAAAGACATAAATCTGAATTTTTAAATTTAGTTAAGAATAAGATAGATATTACATTTGCAAATGAACAAGAAATAACCTCCTTAATTGATGCAAAAAATTTTACAGAAATAATAAACTTTGGAAAAGAACTTAAAAAAACAATTATTATTACACGAGGTGAAAAAGGGAGTGTTGCAATTAATAAAGGTATGGTAACAGAGTGTGAGTCAAAAAAAAATCTTAAGATATTAGATTTAACTGGCGCAGGAGATTTATTTGCAGCAGGTTATCTTCATGGCTATATTAATAATTTAACAGTTCAAGAAAGTCTCGAAAAAGGCACAGAAATGTCTTCAAAAATAATACAACAAATTGGTGCTAGACTTTTTTGAACATTATAACTCTAGTCACATAGTGCTGACCATGATAAAATATTACCTGCTGGAGGTTCTATAATTATTATTCCAGCAGGTCGAAAACACTCATCAGTTTACAATGGGAAAATAGATAGAGTTATGATTGGAGTTAATTTTTATAGCCTTACCTAAATAAAATAAATTATAAAAAATTATTTAGTTTTTCTTTTAAAGCTACCCTTTCCTTTTTTTGGTCTGACTATTCTTTGTTTAAATTTTGATTCACTTAAAGATTTAGCAATGAAATTTTTTTTTTTGTTAGATTTAGATAAAGTAACCATTGACGTGACTCTTAATAAAATTTTTATCATTAAATTTATCATTGATTTTTTTTCTTAACCTATAAATATGAGTTTCTACTGTATGGGTTTCTAAGTCAGATGAATATCCCCAAATATTTTTTTGTAAATCAAGTACTTTGTGTTTATTTTTTTTTAAATCAAGGTACAAAATAATTTCAATTTCTTTTTCAGTTAATTTTAAATTGGTATGATCTCTAGAAAAAAATTTTGAATTAAGGTTAAGCTCATAACCTTTTATATTAATTTTCGATTGGCTGTTAAATCTTAATTTAATTAAGTTAATGTTAATCAATTCAACTAGTTTATTCAACGATATTGGTAAGTTATTAAAAATTAATAAATTTTTCCCACTTAAAATTTTTTTATCAAAATTTATAACCGTTAAAGAATCTTTTAAACTATTGTTTTCTTCTTTAAGAAAATCTACATCATTTTCATATTTTATAATGTTAAAAGACAAATTTTCTTTAATCTCTTCTAAGATCTCATATAATGAATTGAAATTAACAATATTAACATTTTGTTTAATCATTTGGGAGTAGCCTATGATAATCCACGTAAAAAATAAAGACACGCTTATAGTTGATGATTTTCAGTTCAGGTGTTGTATTGGCAAAAAAGGTCTAAATCACAAGAAAAGAGAAGGCGATTATACTACACCTAGGGGAATATTTAGTCTTAACAAGTTATATTTTCGAGGAGATAGGCTTGGGAAAGTTAAATGTAAAATTAAAAAAAAAACTATTACAAGAACTATGGCATGGTGTGATGATCCCAAAGATACAAAATACAATGAAGAAATTGTGCTTTCTAAAAAAAATAATCGAGAAAAATTTTTTAGGAAAGATCACAAGTATGATTACTTGATTACCATTAGCCACAACTTTAAGAAAATTCCTAATAAAGGCAGTGCAATATTTATACATTTAACAAATAATTACAAACCTACTGCCGGATGTATTGCCCTTAAAAAAAAGGACTTTGAGGTTTTGCTTAAATTAATAGATCAAAAATCTAGAATTAAAATAGGTTAATTCCTAAGGCCAAAAATTTTGGATCCGATTCTTAAATAAGTTGAATCAAACTTTAAGGCTTCCATATAATCGTTGGACATGCCCATACTTAATTCCTTTAAACTTGAGTTATTTTTTAAATTATTCATTTGTGAAAAATGCGAAGAAACATTTCCATCATTTGGTGGCAAGCACATAAATCCAACTATATCTAAACCAAGATCGTTAATACAACTTTTATAAAAATTATCTACATTTGAAATTAATACTCCACTTTTTTGAATCTCTTCACCTATATTAATTTGAATAAATAACTTAACTTTTTTATTTTGTTTTATTTGTTCATTGGAAATTTTTTCAGCTAATTTTAAATTATCTAAAGAGTGAATATAATCAAATATAGAAATTGCTTGTTTTACTTTATTCGACTGAAGTTTACCTATCATGTGAAGATTTAAATGATTAAAATCAGACTTAATGCTTTCCCATTTTTCAATTGCTTCTTGGACTTTATTCTCTCCATAATCAAGATGGCCATGATTTATTAAGGGTAAAATATTTGTCATCTCATGCGTTTTAGTAACAGCAATAATTTTTGGTAATTTAATTGAGTTATTTGATTGAGCAATTTTTAATTGTATTTCTTTTTGAATTTCAATTAAATTATTGAGAGAATTATGCATAATAACTTACCTTCTTTTTTCACATTCATTAAAGATTTTAAAAAAGAACATATCAGAAAATTAGACAAAAAAATTGCACTAATTTACAGAAACTATTCAATTGGAGATGATAGAAAATTGATTCTACAAATTAAAAAAAGTTGTAAAGAAAGTGGAAGAAAATTTTACTTATCAAATAATCTAAAATTGGCTATTAACTTAGATTTAGATGGTGTTTACCTCCCCTCATTTAATAAAAATTTAAATATCAATACAAGAAATTTAAGAAAAAAATTTACAATAATTGGCTCAGCACATTCTGTGAAAGAAATAAGAATTAAGGAGAAGCAAGGGGCTGAATTGGTTTTTATATCTCCATTGTTTAAAACTAATAAAAATAAGAAATTTTTAAATCCTATAAAATTTAATTTTCTTGCAATAAAAACAGTAAAAAGAGTAATTGCCCTAGGTGGAATTAATTCTAAAAATTTAAACCAGTTAACTATGATAAAAGCTTATGGTTTTGCTGGAATTTCATATTTTGAAAACAGTGGTAATATTAAGATATAAAAAATGAAAAATACTGAGAATGAAATTAAGATTATATTAAATTTATTTAATGCTGCAAAATTTGATACAGTAATTTCAAAATCTAAAAAGCTTATTAGAGAATTTCCAGAATATGTAATATTATATAATATTTTAGGATCTGCTTATCAAAACACTGGAAGTTTTAACTTAGCTAAAGATATCTTTGTAAAAGGAATCAAGATGGACCCAACTAATATTGCAATAATGAACAATCTGGCAAACGTATATAAAAATATTGGAGAAATTGAATTGTCTGAAAACTTATTTAGAAAAATTATACAAAAAACTCCTAATTATATTAATGCGTATATTAATCTTGGAAATTTAAAAAGAGATAATAATGATTTTGAGATGGCTATTGATTTATACAAAAAAGCACTAACTATTAATGATAAGATTCCAGTTATATTATATTCTTTAGCATTGGCTTATCAAGGATTAGGAAAGTTTGATCAAGCAATAGAATATGCCAAAAAAACTCTATTGCTTGATCCTAAGCTCACACAAGCAGACATGTTAATTAGCCAGTCAACAAAATATAAAATTAATGATGAACATTTTGAGGCAATGGACTCAAAATTAAATAATTTACAATTAAATAACGAACAACAAATTAATCTTTTGTTTGCCTTAGCAAAGGCAAGTGAAGATATGGATCAAATTGAAAAGTCATTTGAATATTTAAGTCAGGGAAATTTAATTAAAAGAAAATCACTAGATTACAACATAAACAAAGAAATTAAATTTTTTAACGAAATAAAAAAAATATTTAGTGATCTTGATTTTAACAAAATATCGAAAGACAATAATCCTAAAAAAAATGTAATATTTATTTTAGGTATGCCCAGATCTGGAACATCGCTCATAGAACAAATAATCACATCACACTCTGAAGTTTTTGGCGCTGGTGAGCTACCTCAACTTTCAAAAATTGTAAAAGACAGACTTATGAATGGTGACTCTATTTCAAGTGAACAAGTGGTGAAATTGATTAACGATGAAACATTTTCAAGTCTATTAAGAAAGGATTACTATGATTATCTAAAGAGATTTAATGCAAGAGAGACTTTTATAACTGACAAGGCGCCCTTAAATTTTAGATGGATTGGTCTAATAAAAATACTTTTTCCTAATTCCAAAATAATACACTGCTCTAGAAGTCCAAAAGATAATTGCCTCTCGTTATATAAAAATTTTTTTGAGGGTGGGCTAAATTTTAGTTATGACCAAAAAGAACTTGGCACTTACTATAACCTTTATTCGGATTTGATAAAATTTTGGAATGAAAGGTTTCCTGGATCAATCTATGAGGCTAAATACGAGCAAATAATTGTAAATCAAGAAAATGAAATTAAAAAGATTATAGATTTTTGTGATTTGCCTTGGGAAGATAGTTGCTTGTCATTTTATAAAAACAAAACTCCCATTAAGACAATGAGTACTGCTCAGGCGAGGCAACCAATCTATAAATCATCTGTAAATTCTTTTGAAAAGTTTTCACCATTCTTAAAAGAGCTTAAAAAAATTATTTAAATTTAGTCAAAAAAAAAGCCCCAATAAATTGGGGCTTTTTTATAATTTCTAAATTATACTAAAATGCAAATGAAACAGCAATTTCTGTCATTGAATCTTTAGAATTTTGAGAATTATCATTGTGGTTTACTTCGTTAATGTTTCCAGCGATTTTTATTGATCCCACTGTATAAGCTACAGCAACACCTTCACCTTCTTCAGTAACATTAGTAGCCGATGGATTTTTGTATTCAACTTCTCTCTCACCGTAAGATACAGAAAGATTTTCGTTTACGTTGAATGCAAGTCCCCAAGCATTAACATCTTCATCAACAGCAGTTGTTCCTGCATTATCGATTTCAGATAATTGGTAACCAAAAGTAACAGGTCCAGCTGAATAATTAGCAAACACAGTCATGTGTTCGTTATCACCTGAGTTGTCAACTTCTGCTTCACCGTAACCAAGACCCAATGCTAAACCGTCAACGCCCACCATAGAGCCGTCAGTAGTTAAAGCAAAGTCCCAAGCACCTTGACCCGCACCAGAAGAAGCACCATCAGCATTTTTCGTTGCTGATCCTTTTCTAGCCGCACCATTGAACTTGATACCGTTTATTGTATGAATGTAGTTCCATACACCTGAAGCACCAGCTGCACCAACTAAACCACCAACAGTTGCTCCATCTAGACCATCCCAGATTTCTTCAGCTGCAGTCGGAGTTTTATCATCGATAGTACCTAAACCTGACCCTGAACCTTGGTCAAATGCTAAAGTTCCCATATCACCCATATCAATAGATAATCTAGCTGATGACATACCAGCAAATTGATCTGCAGATGTTTGCATGTAAGATACTGTGTATCCGTTAACTTCACCTGAAGCTGTAAAGCCTAGGTTAGTTTTCATACCCCAAGGGTTACCAGTCGCTTCGGTATTGTCTTCTGACGTATAAGTTAACAACGTAGCACCACTTACAGTCATCTCTGCAGCGTGTGCTGAGATAGCAGCAAGAGATCCAGCCAATGCTGTTAATCCTACTTTTTTAAAATTATTCATAATTTCTCCTTTTGTTATAATTTTCATATATGAATAGGGTTAAATTATAATTAATAATGAAAATTAACACTCTTTGATTGTTTTATTGCTATTTTTGTTTTAAATGTTGTAATAATGTCACATTTAAATGCTGTTTTTCTCATTTTTACAGTAATTTTTCTTAAAACTGATAGTAAAATAAATAATTAAATCAAAAAATCTATAATGCAAACATTAATTTTTTATTACAGAAATTTATTATTTATTTTTTTTATCTGTTTTTTCTTTCTTAATTCGTGTGGAATTTACAAGCCTACAGATGCTAGAAAGGTGCCAACAAATGCTTCTGAAAGAGTTAAAAAAAATATGGAAGAAGGAAGGGGCTTCAGGCTTGGCAGTATTGGAAAAAGTTCTGGTGGTGATTTTCAATTTGCATCTTCCAACCCTTTATGGAGAGCTGCTCTAGAAAAGCTAAGCTTTGCACCCCTAAACAATGTTGATTACGCAGGTGGGATAATTGTAACTGATTGGTTCAGTGAAGGCAGTTCAAATGAACAAATTAAAATTACAATTAGGTTTTTAACAAATGAAATAAGATCTGATGCTATAGATGTTATAATTCATAAAAAAATTTGTGATGCCCAAAATAATTGCAAAACTAATAAAATTGAAAGCACTTTAAATAGTGAAATAAGATTTGCAATTTTAAAAAAGGCAGCAAAAATTAAAAATCAAGACCTCGTAAATAAAAAAGAGAATAGCAAACCATACAAGCTACCAAAAAATTATTAGATAGTTAAAAAATTAATTTAAGATTAAGCAAAAATTTAATAAATTAAATTATTTAAAAATGGAACTCGATAGATACAATTTTAAAGTCGTTGAAGACAAGTGGCAAAAGTATTGGGAAAAAAATAAAAGTTTTGAAGCCAAAATAATTAAAGATAAAAAAAAATTTTACTGCTTAGAAATGTTTCCTTATCCGTCTGGAAAAATTCACATGGGGCACGTCAGAAACTATGCTATTGGAGATGTTTTGGCTCGATATAAATCTCTTCAAGGTTACAATGTTCTGCACCCAATGGGCTGGGATTCATTTGGTATGCCGGCAGAAAATGCTGCTCGTCAAAATGGCCTAGACCCTAAAAAATGGACTGAAAAAAATATTTCCACCATGAAAGACCAGCTTAAAAAATTAGGTCTTTCGATAGATTGGAGTAGAGAAATATCAACTTGTTCTTCGGATTACTATAAACATCAACAACAATTTTTTTTAGAACTTTATGATAAAGATTTGATTTACAGAAAAGAAAATTATGTTAATTGGGATCCTGTTGATGAAACAGTTCTTGCCAACGAGCAAGTAATAGATGGAAAGGGATGGAGATCGGGTGCCTCTGTTGAAAGAAAAAAACTTAATCAATGGTTTTTTAATATTTCTAAATTTTCTGAAGATCTTCTTGAAGGGCTTAATGAACTCGATCAATGGCCAAATAAAGTTAAAATTATGCAAAAAAATTGGATTGGAAAATCCTTTGGATGCGAAATAGATTTTAAAATTGAAGGTAGTTCTGATATCAAAAATATCAAGTGTTTCACTACTAGACCAGACACTTTGTTTGGATTTTCATTTTTGGCTTTATCCATAGATCATCCAATATCTAAATTATACAAAAATAATGAAGAATTTATAGAGTTCAAAGATAGATGTTCAAAAACAGGTACGACTGAAGAGTCAATAGCGCAAGCTGAAAAAATTGGATTTAAAACTAATTTAATTGCAATCAATCCACTTAATGAAAATCAAAAAGTTCCTGTCTATTTTGCAAATTTTGTATTAATGGACTATGGTTTCGGAGCTGTATTTGGCTGTCCTGCCCATGACCAAAGAGATTTAGATTTTGCTTTAAAATATAATTTAGATATTCTCCCTGTAGTTAAGCCTGCTAGTGAAGAAAATGATTTTAACATTTCAAAAGAGGCATATACTGGTCCAGGCCTTATTTTTAACTCTCAATTTTTAGATGGTTTAAAAGCTCCAGAAGACTCAATTATAGAAACTATTAAGATAATAGAAGAAAAAAAAATAGGTAAAAAAAAAATCAACTTTAGATTAAAGGATTGGGGGGTTTCCAGACAAAGATATTGGGGCTGCCCCATTCCGATTGCCTATAACAAAGATAATAAGATTATAAAAGTTCCTCTAGAAAAACTTCCAATAAAGCTTCCTGAAAATATAAACCTTAATACAAAAGGTAATCCCTTGGATCATCAAGAAAATTGGAAAAAAATTACAATCAATGGTGAAGAGTGCTCTCTAGAAACAGATACTCTTGACACATTTGTAGATTCTTCATGGTATTTTTTAAGATTTTGTTCACCCAAAAATAAATCAAGCGGTTTTAATGCTGAAGAGGTGAATTACTGGATGCCTGTAGATCAATATATTGGTGGCGTTGAACATGCCATATTACATCTTTTGTATTCAAGATTTTTTACAAGAGCTTTGAATTATAAAAATGATAATATTAACTCCAAAGAACCTTTTAAAGGTTTATTTACACAGGGAATGGTTTGTCACGAAACATATAAGGATAGAAACAATAAATGGTTAAGCCCTGATGAAGTTGTTTCAGACGATGGTAAAAATTATTATAAAAAGGAAAATGCTTCAGAAAAAATTATTGTGGGTCCATCTGAGTCCATGTCTAAATCAAAAAAAAATACTATTGACCCAGAACAGATGATAAAAAATTATGGTGCAGATTCTGTTAGACTGTTCATACTATCAGACAGTCCACCAGAAAAAGATGTGCAGTGGTCAGAACAAGGAATGGTTGCATCCTATAAATTTATTCAAAAATTTTGGACTTTACATAAAAAAATTGTCTATAAAGTTCAGGCATGCAAAAAAGGTGATTCTCTACTATTTAATGAAACAATTGAAGAATTTACCAATCAAATGTTAAATAAAATTAATACAAACCTAAATAAGTTTAGTTACAATGTTATTGTTGCAAATTTGCATGAAATTTATAACTTTTTAAATAAAATATCAGACTCTGAAACTGTAAATAAAAACTTACTAAATAATTATATAAAAATTCTAACCATAATGCTTCCCATTACACCACACCTAGCTCATGAATGCTTGGGAGAAATAGGAGGTAATAAAATTAATTCTTGGCCAGAAATAGATAAAAAATATCTTCAAACTAAAAAACACAATATAGTGGTTCAAATAAATGGAAAAAAAAGAAGCCTAATTTCAACCGAAAATAGCATTAACGAAAAGGATTTAATTGAAAAAATTAAGGAAACTAAAGAATTGCAAAAATTTTTAGAAGGTAAAGATATTATTAAAAGTATCTTTATAAAAGATAAATTAATAAACTTAATTATAAAATGATGATTAAAAAAATTTGCTTTTCTATGCTATTTGTTACTTTAGCAAGCTGTGGCTTTGAACCAATCTTTTCAAAAAAAAATTCAGAGATAGTAATAAATGAATTACAGCTAAATGGTGACAAAGGAATAAATAGAAAAATTATTTCCAACCTAAACATTAAAGAAAAAAATCAGAGTGAACTTGGATATATATTAATACTAGATAGTAATAAAATAATAGAGGTTGTCTCAAAAGATAAAAGTGGGAACGCTTCGATATACAAAACTACATTAAATGTTGATATTGCATTACGTAAAGAAGACGAGCTTATAAAAGATAAAAAATTTAACTTAAGCTTTACATACAATAATATAAAAAATAAATTTGACTTGTCAGAATATCAAAGAAACATTGAGGCAAATTTGATTAATAAAATCACAGAAGAAATTTTAATTTTTTTAAATTTATAGCCAATGATCATTAAGTCTTTTGAACTTACAAAAATAGACTTAAAAAAAAATCAATTTTTTTTATTATATGGAGAAAATGAGGGACATAAGAAACAAGTTATAGAAGAAAGTTTTAAAAAATTTTATACTAATAATATTTACCCATACGAAGAAAATGAAGTTCTTCAAAATGAAGGTGTCTTCTTTAATAATATATTGTCTAAATCATTCTTTGAAAAAGAAAAATTAATCGTAATCAGTAGAGTAAGTGATAAAATAGAAAATTTAATAAATGAGATTTTAGAAAAAAATATTGAAGATTTGGTTATAGTTTTAAATGCTGGAGTCTTAGAAAAAAAGTCTAAATTAAGGTCTTTTTTTGAAAAGGATAAAAAGACTATATGCATACCTTTTTATGAAGATAATAATCAGACGTTGTCATCAATAATAAATACTTTTTTTAGAAATAATAAGGTGCCAATTTCTCAACAATCAATTAATTTAATAGTCCAAAGATGTAGGGGGGATAGGCAAAACCTAAAAAACGAGCTAGAAAAAATAGAAAGCTTTATAAAAAATAAGACTAAAATTAAAATTGAGGACCTGCTGAAACTTACTAATTTAGCGGAAAATTACTCTGTTTCTGATCTGGTTGACAGTTGTTTGGCTAAGAACACAAAAAAAACAATTAATATTTTGAATGAAAACAATTATTCACTAGAAGATTGCATCCTTATTATTAGATCATTTTTAATAAAATCAAAAAGACTTTTAAAATTAAGTAGATCAATAAAAGATAAAAAAAATATTGATGAAGCCATCTCTACATTTAAACCTCCTATATTTTGGAAAGATAAAGAAATTATAAAAATACAAATTAAAAACTGGTCTTTTAATGCTATAGAGAACCTGATCTATGAAATTAATGAAACAGAACTTTTAATAAAAAAAAATTCTATCAGTTCAATTAATATTCTTTCTAATTTTATTATCGAGCAAGCAACTATCTTTAATAATTAGATTTAATAATCTCAATAATTTTATTTAGTTGATCAAGATCTTTGTATTCAAAAACTAATAATCCAGTATTGTTTTTTTTATTTTTTATTAATACATTTAATCCAATTTTATCTCTAATAGAGTACTCAAGAGACTGTAAATTTGGATCTTTTGATTGTTTGAATGATTGTTTTTTTGTCTTAAAAATCTTTACAAAATTTTCTGCTTGCCTAACTGAAAGTTTTTTTTCAACTATTTTGTTTGCAACAAATGCTACATTACCCAAACCAACTAAAATTTTTGCGTGACCTGGTGATAATTTTTTAGTTTCTACCAATTTCAAAACTTCGTCTGGTAATCCCAATACCCTTAAGTAGTTTGCTATATGACTTCGACTTTTACCAATAAACTTAGCTACTTTTTCCTGATCGTACGAAAATTCATCAATTAAACGTTGATAACCGCGAGCTTCTTCAACTGCATTAAGGTCGTTTCTTTGAACATTTTCAATAATTGCAAATTCTAAAGATTTTAAATCATCTGCTTCTGTAATAACAACTGGCACTTCATGAAGCCCAGCTTTTTGAGCAGCCAGCCATCTTCTTTCTCCAGCAATTATTTCATATTTTGATTTATTGTCATTTGATTTTCTTACTATAATTGGTTGTACAATTCCTCGTTCCTTTATTGAGTTGGTTAGATCAAGTAAACTTTCATCATCAAAAATTTTTCTAGGTTGAAATTTATTACTCAATAAATCACTTATTGGTAATTTATTAATATTGATCTCTGATTTGGTTTCTCCAATCAATGACGATAGGCCTCTTCCCAAACCTTTTTTAATTTTATTTGTATCCACTATGCGGCACTCCCTATTTTTTCTTCTTGATTAATGAATTCGTCTGTAAAATTAAAATATGATTTACTACCTGGACACGATCTATCATAAATTAAAACTGGCATACCGTGAGACGGAGCCTCTGATAACCTAACATTTCTGGGTATCACTGTTATATAAACTTTTTCATTAAAATAATCCCTAGCTTCTTTCTCAACTTGAGATGAAAGTTTATTTCTCTTGTCATACATGGTTAAGAGAATACCCCTAATTTCTAATTTAGGATTTAAACTTACTTTTATTCTTTCTATTGTCTTCATTAGTTGCGTTAATCCCTCTAGTGCAAAAAATTCAGTCTGTAGTGGTACTACGAGCGAGTTTGATGACACTAGCGCCATCACAGTTAACAAGCTTAATGATGGAGGACAGTCTATAAGAATATAATCGTATGGTGCTCTAGAATCGTTTAAATAAGCGGTTAATTTACCCTTTAATATAAAGGCCCTTTCACTGTCTCCAGCCGTTTCAACCTCTAGCCCTGATAAATCAACATTTGAAGTTATAATATCTAAATTTTTAAACTCAGTTTTTTTTATAACTTCTGAAATTGTCTTAGCACCATTTAAAACCCCATAAATTGTTTCGCTTGAGTTGTTTAAATTTGATAAACCAAGTCCTGTAGTTGCATTTCCCTGAGGGTCAAGATCAATTACTAAAATTTTTTTTTCTAGTTGAGCCAAGCCTGCTGCGAGATTAATTACTGTAGTTGTTTTCCCCACCCCACCCTTTTGATTTATTATAGAAATAATTTGCATTTTAATTTTTTTTTTTTTTTTTAATTTTTTTTTTTTTTCAAAATCTAATTCCCAATCTTTTAAGGTCTCCTTTAAAATTTCTTCTCCGCTTTTACCCATAAATAAAATTAAGTTTTTATAGTTGGAAAAATTTTGATAAACTAATTCTAGAACTACAGGCAATGGTTTAAAAGCTCTTGCCATTATACTTCCTGATTTCAATTCTTTTGTTTCAAAAATGTCTTTTTGCATTACCTCTGTATCCAAATTGAGTTTCCTTGAAACTTCCCTTAAAAATGAACTTTTGTGGTGACTTTTTTCATATAAAGTTACTTTTACATTTTTTTTTAGATTTTTTATCATAATGGCAATTATTATCCCAGGAAAGCCACCACCAGCACCTAAATCTGTGGTTGTATATGAATTTAAATCAATAAAATCAATGATTTGCGCTGAATCTATTATGTGTCTATCCTTAATAGTTTTATTGTTCGCTGTTTTCTTACTAATTATGTTAATTTCATTGTTTTTATCTATTATCATAGATATAAACCTATCAAAGTCCAAACACGTTTCACGTGAAACATTGAATTGATTAAGTAGTGAATATTTGTTTAGATTTTGTTCCATTAAGCTATGTGCTTAATAGACTTTCTTTTTACGTGTGACAACAAAATATATACTGCTGCAGGAGTTATTCCGTCTATTCTTAGGGCTTGACCCATAGTTGTAGGTTTTATTTCCTTAAATTTAGCTTTAACTTCATTTGATAGTCCAGATAAGTCATCATAGTTAACTTTATCAGGAATTATTAAATTTTCATCTCGCTTAAATGCTAAAATATCCGCCTTTTGTTTTTTTAAATATCCACTATAATGTGCATTAATTTCTATTTGAGAATCAATTTCTTTATTATAAAATGGGATATCTGGCCATATTTCTCTAATTTTTTCCATATTGACACCTTTTTGTGTTAGAATTTCGTTAGAAGATCGCAGTATACCGTCTTTTGCAATTTTTATTCCATATTTATCTATTGCCGAAGGTGTTACTCTTAAAACATCCATTTTACTGGAAATTTTTTGAATTTTAAATAACTTATCTTCAAAAAGGTTTTTTCTTACTTCATTAATAAGACCTATTTCTACTCCCTTAGCTGTTAGTCTTTGATCGGCATTATCCGCTCTGAGACTTAACCTATACTCAGCTCTTGACGTGAACATTCTATAAGGTTCAGCCACTCCTTTTGTAACCAAATCATCTATCATCACTCCAATATAAGCATCAGATCTATCCAATATAAATGGTTCTTCATTCTTAAAGGATAGAGCTGCATTGACTCCTGCTATAAGCCCTTGAGCTGCAGCCTCCTCATAACCTGTGGTTCCGTTTATTTGTCCGGCCAAATATAGATTGTGAATTTTTTTAGTTTCAAGTGTTAAAAACAGCTCTCTAGGGTCTATATAGTCATATTCGATAGCATATCCTGGTCTAATTATTGAAACATTTTCTAAACCATTGATATTGTTACATATTTCTTGCTGTATATCAGCTGGAAGAGACGTAGATATACCATTCGGATAAATTGTGTGGTCATTCAGTCCTTCTGGCTCTAAAAATATTTGGTGGCGACCCTTATCGGCAAATTTTACAATTTTATCTTCGATAGAAGGGCAGTATCTTGGACCAACACCCTGAATACTTCCTGAGTACATAGCGCTCTTAGTTAAGTTTTTTTCTATAATTTTATGAACCTTCGTGTTCGTGTAAGTCATCCTGCAAGAAACTTGTTGGTTAAAATTTTTTTTAGTTAGAAAAGAAAAAAAATAAGGGTCATCATCTGCAAATTGTTCTTCTAAATTTTCAAAGTTTATTGTTCTTGCATCAAGCCTTGGGGGTGTACCTGTCTTAAGTCTTCCAATTTTAAAGTCATATTTTTTAAGTTGCTCACTTAAACCTGTTGTTGGTTTCTCCTCATACCTTCCAGCTGGGGTCTTTTCTTCACCTATGTGTATCAAGCCATTCAAAAAGGTGCCCGTAGTTAGTATTAGCTTGCTGCATACAATTTTTTTACCTGCTTGTGTCTCAAAACCACATATGGAGTTTTTGATAAAAATAAACTTAATTATGGGATCAGAAAAAACTGTTAAATTACAGTAGTTTAACAGTTTTTCTTGCATAAATTTACGATATAAAGATCTATCTGATTGAGTCCTTGGGCCTCTTACAGCGGGTCCTCTACTCCTGTTTAATAATCTAAATTGTATTCCTGACTTATCAGCGACCTCCCCCATAAGTCCGTCAAGGGCATCTATTTCTCGCACTAAGTGTCCTTTGCCCAAACCTCCAATAGCAGGGTTGCAAGACATCTCACCAATCGTTTCTATATTGTGTGTAAATAGTGCAGTGTTAACACCAAGGCGCGCTGAGGCTGCTGCTGCCTCGCACCCCGCGTGGCCTCCACCTATAACAACTACATCGAATGATAAATCATTTTTCATAATATAAATTTATAACTGATTTAAATTTTTACAAGATGAGACTATTAAATTTAGAGTTGTTTTCTTTATTAATTAAAACACTTAAAATAAGAAAATTGAGGTTAAATAACTCTTATTCATCAACATAAACTACTTAAAACTGGCATAAAACTAACCTTATTTACCAATACAGAAATCGTTGAAAATGCTGCCTAATACCTCTTCAACATCTACTTTTCCAACTATCATTCCTAAATGTCGTGTTGCTAAACGAAGATCTTCTGCAGCTTTATCAAAATCTTCAGCTTCATTTTTCTGTTCAAAGTTTTTTAGATAATTTAAACTTTGCTCAAGATGTTGTCTGTGTCTTTCACGTGTAATCAAAATATCATTATTTGAGATAAATTTATTTTTTATTTTATTTTTTATTTTAACAATTAAATCTTCTAAGTTGAGATTGTTTTTTACTGAAACTAAAACGTGTTCAAAAATTTTTATTTCTGAATTTAAATCTTCGTTTAAAAGGTCAGATTTGTTAATTACGAGTATTGCATCTTCGTCCATTAATTCCTTCAAAACTCCTTTAAAATCAACACTTTTAGCATCTATAACGATAAGTTTTAAGTCAGCATCTTCTGCTTTTTTAAGTGCTAATTTTATTCCTTTTTTTTCAATT
>Ga0209709_10000650_pt1 | contig 32867 bp, 26 predicted proteins | sample ArcticOcean_MG_C_2_FD_187435 | JGI IMG/M metagenome (GOLD analysis project Ga0209709, IMG submission 187435) | Marine microbial communities from western Arctic Ocean - ArcticOcean_MG_CB4_136 (SPAdes) (version 2) | ecosystem: Environmental > Aquatic > Marine > Oceanic | place: Arctic Ocean... | reverse complement strand
AAAACAAACAAAGTTTGTTGAAACGTATGATTCGACATACCTTGTTATTAACATTAGTATTGATGGCCTCCATGGTTATCACTGGAACATCTTTTGCTGCCTGTGGATCTCTGACTATGGCAGAAATGAATTGGGCCTCAGCCCAATTGATGGCTCAAGTTGATAAAGTTATTCTTGAAAAAGGATATGGATGTGAAGTTGAACTTGTTTCTGGAGCAACAATGCCAACCTTTGCGTCAATGGACGAAAAGGGGAAACCTGATGTAGCTGCGGAGCAGTGGGCCAATGCAGTCAGGGACCCATTGGCAAAGGCTGTAAGTGAAGGTCGTCTGCATATTGCAAACGCGGCCCCAATTACCGGTCTTGGTGAAGGTTGGTGGATTCCACCCGCTACCGCTAAAAAATATCCACAGTTTAAGACTGTACTGGATATCTTGAAGCGCCCAGATCTATTCCCAGATAAAGAGGATCCCTCTAAAGGAGCCTTTATAGGCTGTCCAGCAGGTTGGGGCTGTCAGTTAGTTAATGCAAACATGTACCGTGCCTTTGAGATGGAAAAGAAAGGCTGGGTTCTGGTTGATCCTGGTTCAGCAGCAGGTCTAGATGGATCAATGGCTAAGGCTGTTGAGAGAGGGCAAAACTGGTTTGGATATTACTGGTCACCAACCTCTTTGATTGGTAAGTACAACATGGTACCAGTTGATTTTGGAGTTCCTTTCGCAGGTAGCAAAAACTGGGATGGCTGTATGGCTTTGCCTGAACAAGAATGCGCAAACCCTAAGCCTTCTTCTTGGACACATTCCGTAGTGAATACCGTCATTACAGATCGTTTCAAAAAGGCAGGTGGACCCGCGGCTGACTACTTTAGCAAGCGTGTTTATCCAGGTCCTGTTATGAATGGTATGCTGGTTTATATGGCAGATAATCAAGCTGGCGGCGCAGATGCAGCAGTTGAGTTTCTGCAGAAACACGAAGATGTTTGGACCAAGTGGGTTCCTGCTAGTGTAGCATCAAAAGTAAAATCCTCCCTCTAATAAAAAATTAACGGGCCCGACCAATAATTCTTGATCGGCGGGTCCGTTAATTCTTTTATCCAAAAAATACTTCAATGAGCTGGTTCGAAAAAATTCCGACAATGGATCGTCAGGAATTGCGAGACTTTAAAAAGTACGTTGATATAAGTTTTAAGGATTTTTCACGAACATATGGTGATGGAATAGAGACCTTCTTTGATCCATTACTTTATTTCCTTGTTTGGTTCGAAAAATTATTAATCAATGCCCCCTGGCCGCTAATTATTTTTGTGATTGCTATAATGGCCTGGGTCGGCTCCAGAAGTTGGCTCGTAGTATCAGGCACAGTTTGTTCTTTTATTGTAATCGGGTATTTTGGTATGTGGGAAGATACCATGTCAACACTGGCTATTATTTCAATTTGCACTTTGCTTTGTATCTCAATAGGGATACCAATTGGAATATTTATGTCACGCTCTGATCGTTTGCAGTCCATGGTCAATCCTGTATTGGATGTGATGCAGACTATTCCAAGTTTTGTCTATTTGATTCCTGTCGTGATGTTGTTAGGTATTGGAAAGGTGCCAGGACTTATAGCAGTCTTTATCTATGCTCTACCTCCTATAGTAAGGCTCACGAATCTCGGAATACGTCTCGTAGATAAAGAGGTTCTGGAGGCCTCTGAATCTTTTGGTGCGAGCTACAGTCAGAAACTATTTGGTGTTCAGATTCCTCTAGCTTTGCCTAATATATTTGCAGGTGTTAATCAAACCATTATGATGGCCTTGGCAATGGTGGTAATAGCTTCGATGATAGGAGTGAAAGGCTTAGGGGTACCAGTTCTACGTGCAGTTTCTAACCAGTATCTGGCTCTTGGAATGTTGAATGGTTTGGCTATAGTTGCTCTGGCTATTATATTTGACAGGATCTCACAATCATTTGGAAAACGGATGCAGAAGCATCTGGAAAGTTCCCATGGTGTCTGAAACAAAAGTAACCATTAAGAATCTTTACAAGATCTTTGGGAAGGATCCTGCTGGTATGATCAACCATGTACAGAATGGTACTACCAAGCAAGAACTTCTCGAAAAATATGGCTCTGTACTAGCACTCAATGATGTGAACATCGATATTCCTGCCAGGGGTATCCAGGTCATTATGGGACTGTCTGGATCTGGAAAATCGACACTCATTCGCCACGTCAACAGGCTCATTGAGCCCACATCTGGGGAGATTATTGTAGGTGGCCAAAATGTACTGGGAATGAGCAAACTAGAGCTCCGCGAATTTCGGAGGCACACGGCCTCAATGGTTTTTCAGAGATTCGCACTCTTGCCGCATCATACGATCGTGGAGAATGTAAGTTACGGGTTGACTATTCAAAACGTCCCAAAGCAGGAAGCTGCAGAAAGAAGTCAGCAATGGATCGACAAGGTTGGTCTGGCAGGGTACGAAAAACATTATCCAAATCAACTTTCCGGAGGTATGCAACAGCGTGTTGGTCTCGCGCGAGCACTCGCTACTGATGCTGAAATACTTCTTATGGATGAAGCTTTCTCTGCTCTGGATCCTTTAATTAGAACAGACATGCAGGACGTGCTGCTGAGTCTGCAGGAAGAACTTCATAAAACAATTCTCTTTATCACTCACGATCTTGATGAGGCACTGCGAATAGGAGAAAATATTGCAATTCTCCGTGATGGACTTGTCGTTCAAAAAGGAACTCCCCAGGAGATAGTTCTGAATCCTGCTGATAAATATGTGACTGATTTCATCAAAGACATAAATCGTGGTCGCGTAGTCCAAGTTTCATCCATTATGGATAGTAAGAAATTGAAAAACGGACCTGAAATCGAAAGTAACATGATCCTCGAAGATGCGCTCCAGATTATTTCAAATGCTGAGTTAAGCGAAGCAATCGTTACAGAAAATGGCAAAAACATTGGTTCAGTTAAACTTGGCAGGATGATTTCCGCTATAGCAAGGCCAAGCGAAAAAACTGGGCAGATCACGAATTACCGCTAAATTTTCAACCTTTCTTTGAAAAAAGATGAAAAAAAACCTCTTTTTTTAATTGACTTTTTGCAGTATATTACCTTTCCGTTTCCAAACAGACTTTCTGGAATAAGTTGGCAACCTTTCCACAGTGTATCCGTTTGCAGGCGGTGATTCCGGAAGATCGTAAAGTGGAAGTGTCGTGTGTGCCGGAACGTTCGGTGCAGGTATCTCCATTTTCAGTGCATCGAAATTCCAGGATTTTCCTTCCGTTTTGCAACAAAGGCTTCCAGTTCCTCAACCTTCGATTCTTCCAAAATCGGTTGTTGATAATCGGCAAGGGCTTGTTTCCAAATGCGGTTGGCACGTTGAGTGGTGTCTAAACCACCGTCCTCTGTCCATTGTCCAAAGTTGTTCCATTCGGAAAGAATCGGCGGATAAAACGCTGTTTCGTAACGATCCAAAGTGTGTTGTGTGCCGAAAAAATGACCTCCGGGGCCAACATCGGCAATGGCTTCAAAAGCCATTTCGTCTTTGGAAAAAGAAAGTTCATCCAGAAAAGCAGACATCATCTGCAATAATTCAACATCGACAATAACTTTTTCAAATGAAGCGCAAAGTCCGCCTTCCAACCAACCTGCCGCATGTTTTACAAAATTGCAATGGCTCATGATCGTTGGCCATAGTGCCATCATCGACTCATAACCGGCTTGAGTATCGACCGTATTACAGGCATTGACATTGGAGGCACGATAGGGCAGTCCGTATCGTCGCGCCAGTTGTCCACCGATCAAAGTCGTTTTGGCCATTTCCGGAGTTCCAAAAGCTGGTGCACCGGTTTTCATATCAACGTTTGAAGTGAATCCGCCGTAAATTACCGGCGAACCCGGAGCCTCCATTTGCGTAAAAGCCAGAGTGGCCAGAGCTTCCGCATTTTGCAATGATAAAGCCCCCGCCAAAGTTATCGGGGCCATAGCGCCGGAGAGCGTAAACGGTGTCACACAAACGGATTGCCCGTTACGAATCATTTCCAACATCCCCTGAATCATTACTCCATCGAGTCGCAACGGTGAAGAAGTGTTGATAATGGAAATGAGACTGGGACGTGTTTTGAGTTCTTCCCGTGTGGTTCCCAGTCCAATGCAAAGCATATCGATGGTGTCTGAAATGCGTTGTTTCCCCAGAGAATAAGCGTGAAAAACTTTATCCGTCAGTGTTAGATGTGTCAGGGCGCAATCCAAATGTCTTGTATTTGCCGGTAAATCGATGGGTTCCACCGGATAACCTCCGGTCATGTGAATGGTGTTGAAATATTGCGCCAGTCGAATCAAATTTTGGTAATCCTTAAAATTTCCAGGGCGTCTTCCGTTGTCCGTATCGGAACAATTCGGCGTACTTCCCACCATTGAAAACAAAGTCCAATTCTTGCCGACTTCCAGATTGTGTGCTGGATTTCGTGCGTGAAGCGTGAATTGTGACGGTACTTTGGCGATATATTCCTCAATCAATTCAGGGGAAAACTTAACCATTTGTGAAGAACGGTCCACTTCTGCACCGTGTTCTTTAAGAATATCCAGAGCCTCATCATCCAAAAAAGCAATCCCTAGTTCCCGCAAAATGCGTAAACTGGCTTGATGGATTTCTTCAATTTGATCGGCACTTGCAATTTCAAATGGCGAGTATGGATTGCGAGGCTGTTTCCATGGTTGCTGTTGAATACCTTTAATAGTTCGAGACTGCGCCCGCCCCTTGCGTTTTCTTTCTCTTGACATATCTTTAATAGTATTAAATGGTTTTAGTATTTGCCTTATGGTAAATAAAATTAAAAACTTATGACTAGATCTGATCTCGAAGGCAAAGATGCCACAGTAAAGAATCTGTATTCAGACTTCAAAGCATTTCTATTGCAAACGATAACGTCTTACTGTGTCTAAATCAACAGGTGCTGTGGAGAATTCCATGGCCCCATGTTGAATGGCACGTTCAGCTTTTATTTCTTGAACTGAAGCTAAAGACATAATTCCATTTGTTTTTTAGTATTGGCTTGGATAGTTTTTTAAAATTTTGAAATTAAAAAATATTTTATTTAATCTCTTAATCTGGTTTCTGACTAGACAAATCATTCTTAATTCTCCACATCAAGTATTAGTGTTAAAGAGTTTTATACCCCTGCATTGTTATCTCCGGATGGAACTCTATGAATACCGCACATTCGATCCGCCACCCAGTTTTGATAACGGTGCAGTGGTTCTTCGAATTTAGGACACATTCGTCCACCTGTAAATGCGGTGTTGCTCAAACCCTGTTGGACCCGTTCGACAATGCCCAAATCCTGAGTGTTGACCATATCCCAAAATTTAACCAATTCTAAAAACATAGAAGTGTGCGACTCATTATCCAGAGTCCCCGGAGGTGAGAGTAAGAAGGTCCGTTCCCTGGTTTGGTTTGCACAAATCGGGTCGGTGATCATACAAAAAGCATGATTCGGCAGTATGGTGATTGTGACATTGGGAAAAATGCAAATGTGATACGCTGCCTCCAGATGTTCTTTGTTCAAGCCATGTGCCGGAGGAAGATTCAGCCATACCGAATCCACATCCCGCGAAACAGGTGTCGTCAGCATGCCTGTATACATTCCTGCTCCCTGACTACGGTGATGGTCTTCCATGCGGGAAACATTTGTAAGTTCTGGATGCACAAAAGGCAAGTGATAATACTCCATGAAATTTTCCTCAATCAATTTATAATTTGAAGCTACATCATAATTCTTCTCACCAAAAATTTCCCAGTTTTCCAAAACATGTGATTGAAATTTTTGCGGTATATCACCAAGCCATTCCTCAAGTGGTGTAGTTTTCGTACTCAAATTGACAAACACCAAAAATCCCCAAGTCTGTACTGAAAGTGGCAAGAGCCCATAGTTCTTCTTATCAAACAAAGCTGTATCAGATAAATCTGTTTCTCCTTCGTTTGAAGGGACAGTATCTACTATTTTTTCATTTCGGAACATCGAGGTTCCCAAACACTGGCCATCAAGTCCATAAACCCAGGCGTGATACGGACAGTGGAGTTTTTTAATATTACAACTTTTTTCTAATAATTTAGAACCTCGATGACGGCACACATTGTAAAATGCACCTAATTTACCAGTTTTGTCTCGCATCACTAAAATAGATCGGCCGGCAACTTCCGTAACCAGAATGTCTCCAGGATTTTTAACTTGTTGTAAACAACCAACTGCAACCCAAGCCGTAGCGAATATCTTTTCCTGCTCTAAAGCAAAGAAATCAGCTGCTGTGTAAGCATCCGGGATTAAAGTTGACGCTTGATCTACAGGTAGGCGACTTAAGCCGTAAGTTTCAGGTTGAGTGTATACGTGGGTAGGCAATCTTTGTTGACTGTAATATTCCATAATAGCTGTTTAATATTTTAAAATGGTGCATCACTAGAACTCTGAAATTGTGATTCATAATGTGACTTCAATTTTTGTTCAGCCGAAACGGTGTTGCGCATCAAACAAGAAACCGTGACAGGACCAACACCAACTGGAACCGGAGTAATCCATCCGGCTTTTTCTGAACAGGAATCATAATCAGTGTCGCCGACTATTCTGCTTTTTCCATGCTCATCTGTGACTCTATTAATCCCTATATCTATCAGTGTTGACCCGGATTTAAGCATATCACCCGTGATGAGATTAGGTTTTCCAACCGCCACAAAAACAGCATCCGCCCGGCGTGAATGATCCGCAACATCTTTTGTCATGTGATGACAGACGGTCACTGTGGCTCCTTCTGCCATCAAGAGGAAGGCAATGGGTTTACCTACAATTTCTGAGTGTCCAACAACTACAACCTCCAATCCTTTTAAATCCTGACCGGTACGTCTCAACAGTTCTACTGAAGCCATGGCCGTGCAGGGACCAAGTTCCAGCTCATTATAAACAATATTTCCAATCGATGCGGGGTGCATTCCCTCTACATCTTTGAGTGGATGAATAGCTTTCTGCAAAGTTTTAATGGAAAGGGTTTCGGGAACAGGACGCTGTAAAAAGATGCCGGTGACCTTAGGATCAACGTTGAAATTAGCTATCGCCGCCTGCACTTCATTCGTGGATATATCATGTGGATACTCTTTTTCTACAAATGTAATTCCGACTTGCTCAGATTTTAAACGTTGATTCCGGATGTAAAGATCAGCAGCAGGATTTTCTCCGATTTTGATTGAAATCAATTTTGGATCCCAACCACTTGTTTTTAATTCTGTAACTTTGCTAAACACTTCATCAAGAATGTCCTTGGCAATTGTTTTTCCGTCCAATATGTTTGCACTCATGATTTTACTAATGTTATATTACAGGCAAAATATAAGTTCTGTCTAATTTTAATTATTTTTCAGACTTTCTGTACAGATTTGAAATGATCTCAAATGTGACTATTTTGGTATTCTTTCTCGTTTTATCATCAACTAGCCCCGCATGATCTCACCTTTTGGATCAAAAAGCGGTTCTGTCTGCAAAGTAGCAGGATAGCGTTCTCCAAGAATTTCCACAAACCACCCTTGTTTTTCGTCAGCAATTTCCTTCGACACATAACCCATTGCTACTGAAACTCCAGAATTGTGAGCAAAGCCTCCTGAAGTTACCGAGCCTTTGACTTCGTTTCCGAACCAAATCGGTTCATCCCCAATCACATCAGCATCTTTCACTTCAACAACAAAGGTGCATAAACGCAAAATTCCGCCGTTCGAATTTTCCTGAATGGCGGCATCTTTGCCGATAAAGCCCGCATCTTTATTCAGAGCTACAAAGGAGCTCAAACCGGCTTCAAGCGGCCCATAAAGCGGACGATATTCTGTGGACCATGAACCATAGTTTTTTTCTAAACGCAAAGCATTCAACGCCCGAAGACCGAATAAACGGATGTCGAATTCTTCTCCTTCCCGAAGTAACAGTTCCAGCACATATTGTTGAACATCTGCTTCCATCCACAATTCAAAACCCAAATCACCAGTATAACTCACACGCCCCACCAAACAGGAAACCATCTCGATATTCAATTCACGGATGTCCATAAAACGAAAGGCATCTCGGGAAACATCTTCATCCGTAATTTTGGCCAGCAATTCACGGGATTTTGCCCCGGCAATCGATAGTCCCAGTATGTCAGCTCTATGCGGAATAACCTCAAAATTTGTGGATTCAGGAAGATGTTGTTCAAACCATCGTAAATGATATTCCTCCGCAAGTCCGGAACCAGCAATAAAAAATTCGTCATCGTCAAGATTCGCCAAAGTAAAATCACCAATCAATTTTCCGTTTTCGTTGAGCATTGGTGCCAGAGTCATCCGGCCTGGTTTTGGAATTCTGCAAGCCAGAATTTGATCCAGCCAATCAGAGGCTCCGGAACCAACTACGGTATATTTAGCAAATCCGGAAATCTCCAGTACACCGACACCTTCACGCACGGCTTGAACTTCCTGAGCTACGTGTTCAAAATCGGTTGAACGACGCCATGAAAATTTGTCTGTAACGCCTTTAGGGGCAAACCAGAGAGGAACTTCCAAACCAAACGAACTTCCCATTTGAGCTCCTTCGGATATCAGTTTGTCATAAACCGGAGTTGTCCGGAGTGGTCGTCCTGCAGGCAGTTCTTCGTTAGGAAAACGAATAGAAAAGCGGCGGGAATAGTTTTCCTGCACTTTGGTATTGGTGTAGGAAAGCGTGGCCCAATCTCCAAAACGACTGACATCCATGCCCCAAACATCAAAACCGGGATCGCCCTCAATCATCCAATTTGCGAGTACCAAACCGACTCCGCCGCCTTGACTGAATCCTGCCATTACCGCACAGGCACACCAAAATCCTGGAAGCCCCCGAACCGGTCCGATCAGTGGATTACCATCCGGTGCAAAAGTGAAGGGTCCGTTGATTACTTTTTTAATTCCGGCATTCTCAAAAACCGGAAAATGCTCAAAACCAACTTCCAGAGAGGGAGCAATCCGCTCTAAATCCGGAGGCAATAAATCCTGTCCGAAGTTCCATGGAGTAACTTTGGGCGACCATGGTTTGCATGCTTTTTCATAAGTTCCCATCAGCATTCCTTGTTGCTCCTGACGCAAATAGATTTCTCCGTCAAAATCGATTACCGCCGGAAGTTCAAGTTCATTTTCCTGATTAAAGGCCATCACTTCAGGTATATCCTCAGTCAAAAAATACATGTGTTCCATAGCTAAAACCGGCAACTCCAAACCAACCATACGCCCGACTTCCCGTGCCCAAAGTCCTCCGGCATTAACAACATGTTCGGCATGGATTTCCTCAACCCGCCCCTGACTTTCAGATTCTCCGGAATTTCCATTTTCATAAATAACCCGCCAACCGCCTTGTGGATGGATTTGAAGATCGGTAACTCGTACATTTTGATAAATTTCACCACCCTGTTTTTTTGCGGCTTTGGCATAAGCCCAAGTTGTTCCGTAAGGGTCTAAGTGGCCTTCAATTGAATCGTGTAAGGCTCCCACAAAATGCTCCGGGTTAATGAGTGGCATGATTTTCTGTGCTTCTTTGGGACTGATGATTTCTGTCTCCAAGCCGAGGTAACGCCCTCTCGCGTGAATGCTTTTGAGCCATTCAAAGCGTTCCTTTGTCGCCGCCAACATAATTCCGCCAGTCACATGTTTTCCAATATCTTGTCCGGATATTTCTTGAATTTCCTGATACAGATCAATCGTATATTTTTGCAGTTTGGCAACATTAGGATCACCGTTGATGGTGTGCATTCCGCCTGCGGCGTGCCATGTGGAGCCGGATGTCAATTCCGAACGTTCCAACAAAACTACGTCTTTCCAGCCTAATTTGGTCAAGTGATATAAAACGCTGCATCCCACCACCCCGCCTCCGATGACAACTACTTGTGTGTGTGATTTCATTAATACTTTAACATAGTGAGTTTAAGGGATTGTGCTTCCAGAAATATACTTTTGTTTTATAAAAAATAAAAGTAAATTATATAAAGATTAATGGTAAGATTTTATATGAAGGCTGTCAATGGTATGGATTAACTCATTGTATTTGACGCATTTATTCAGGGAAATTAGAACAATTTGTCATTCATCTCCTTATAAAAACAGGTCGTCAGGTTGGTCCTGTGGTACAACAAATGTGGAATTATTTTTTGCAAATAGCCCCTGAATAGCCGGTTGGTTCCGATTTCAGGCTATTCTCCTCTGATTGAACAAACAATGAGAACAGTTCGTGGACTGTAGATTCCAAGTGAAAGTACTGTGTATGTACTTTGCATGTATGTGTTGTAAATGAGTATTTCATAAACTCTACCCTGGGGACAGAGGTCATAAATTTCGTATTTTTTTTCACCTACTAAACCCCAAAACCAAAAATTTTCTTCATGGGTTACAGTAGTTTTTGAAGGAAATTCTGTAGGATAGCGTACCTGAACTTGGCATCCTCCAATGAATAGAGCAAAAATTAAAATCAGACAGTAGTAACGGATCATATTACTAATTTTGGAAAAATATTGTCTTGCCTTGCGTTTCAAAAATTTCGAATTTACAATCTAAGTTTGGACTTTGAAAAAGTGTAATCCAGTAAAGTTTTACCAGAATAAAGAAATTTAGCTGAAAAGCATCCAAGTTCCATAATTTTGGGTGTAAACAGCCGGTCGCCTTCCCATGAGGCAAGTTCAGTCAGTTTGTCTTTGGGAATCCATTCAAGTTGACCCTCCGGACAATCTTTTGTTAGAGTACCAGTATAGCAGTTTGAGTAAAAAACAAAGACATGCCACTCATCACCAAAAGGTGAGTCGCCCTGATCAGGAAAAGAAAGTACTGCTTTTAGTTCCGGATCTTCAATTTTAAGTCCTGTTTCTTCCAGCATTTCACGGACTGCAGTTTCAAACGGAGCTTCATTAGGTTCAACTTTCCCTCCGGGAGCTAACCAGAGGCCCTTATGTTCGTCTTCTTTTTCACGATGAATCATCAGAACATGTTCATCATTATTTTCAAGATAAACCAGAACACCTAATTTCACAACTTTACTCCAAAAATTTATGCCTGAGTCGAAAAAAGAATTAAATGCGATTCTGAAACGCATTTCAGTTGAACAAGACAAACGACTGAATCCGGCAGAAGACGAAAAAACAGTGGTGTTGCCGTATGAATTGGGTTTTCAGGCCCCAATTATTCGCGGTCGTATGCCTGGACTGGAAGCAGTTTATGATCGTTTTGCTAGAATTTATGCTCAAACTTTTTCACATCATGTGAGACGTCCGGTTACTATGACCAGACGTGCTACGGAGTTAGTCAGTTTTCGCGATTATCTTGCTGCCATTTCTACTCCGGCTTCACTGACAGTTTTTGGCATGAATCCGCTTCATGGACACGCCCTGTTTGTTTTTGAACATCATCTGGTGTACATACTGATTGATATGCTTTTCGGAGGAAACGGCTGGTTTGAAAATCCACCTCCAAAACGTGAGATTACCGGTATCGAAATTAAAATGCTGTCCAAAGTCGTCCACAGTGCTCTTGAAGATCTAGGTAAAGCCTGGAAGAGATTGACTCCGCTGGAACCTTATTTTGATCGCATGGAAGTCAATTCAAAATTTACAGCTATTGTTCCTCCTGATGAGGTTGTGGCAAGTACTACTTTCGATGTAGAAATCAATCGTGTCCCTTACACAATGAGCCTTTGTCTGCCTTATTCAATGCTTGACCCAGTACGTACGCAACTTGAGGCAGGAAAAACAAGCTATGATGAAGAGGTCAATGCAGTTAATGTAAGTCGTCTTGAAGAAAATTTGCTTAATTCAAAAGTCGGTGTAAAGGTTGACCTGGGGCAATCCCGCATGTCACTTCGGAGTTTTCTAACTTTGAAAGAGGGTGATAGAATTCTCTTGAATCAGGATCAAAATAAACCGCTTAAAGTTATGGTACAAGACAAGCTGAAATATTTGGCTACTCAGGGTGCTTACAAAGGGAAAAATGCAGTTAAAATAACCAAGCTAATAGAGCCTCCTCCGCGCTTTAGTGACTTACTGGATCAACCAGCAAAAGTTATTGCGGAAGATTCATGATATATCTAAACTGTTACTGATTGACTCGACTGCGCAAATCTTTGCCTGTCCTGAACACAGGAAGTTGTTTTGGTTTTACATCCACAGTTTCTCCTGTCTTAGGATTTCTTCCAATATATCCTTTATATTTTTTCAGTGTAAAAGAACCAAATCCACGGATTTCTACTTTATCACCGGCACTTAGTGCAGCTTTGATACGATCAAAAAAGATACGAACCATTTTGTCCGTTAATTTTGGATTGTATCCTGTTTTAGTCGCTAAATTTTCTATTAATTCTGATTTGTTCATAACTCATGGTATTTAAGGTTAGTTGATTAAAATCTGAAAACTCTTGAATTTCAATCGGATTCTTCTTTGAAAAAAACTTGATGATGTAAAGTTAGGGTAAAATGAAAAAATATCAAGTGATTTAGTAAATTATTTTTATATTGATTGAATTTGCAGTTCACGACGATAATGGTCGAAGAGTGTTGATTTAGAAAGCATACCTAAAAATTGATCACCTTCTACTACAGGTAATGACCAGGCTTTAGAGGTTTCAAACTTGTCTAATGCGGCACTGATTGGCTCATTTAGGCTGATTAAGGGCAGATTACGCATTACTGATCCCATTGTCACTAAATCATAAAGACTTATGTCAAAAAGATGAGGACGGATGTCATCAAGAAAAACAACTCCCACACATTTATTTTCATTATTCAGAACAGGGAAATAGTTTCGACGTGCCTTCTTGAATTCCTCAATAAAATTTCTCAAAAGCAGATCTTCACGAATAGTTATGAAATCCTTGTCCAAAATATCTCCAATATTCAGATGATGCAGCAAGTAACGATCAGTTCCACGCTTGATCAAACTACCCTGTTTAATCAAATCCTGGGTATAGACTGAACCGATCTCGAAAAATGAACTTACAACCATTGCACTGCTTGCAGTTAACATCAACGGCAAAATCATTGAATAACCTCGAGTAACTTCCATAACAAGGAAAATCCCCGTCAGTGGTCCGTGCATGACACCTGCAACCATTCCTGCCATACCTGCTAGAGCAAAAGCAGCATCTTCAGCAACCCCGTCCAGTGGGAGTGAATGCATGATCATTCCAAAAGCCAATCCCACACCACTGCCAATCACAAGGCTGGGCGCAAAAACTCCTCCGATGCCGCCACTACCGAGAGTCATCCCGCAGGCAAGAAATTTGAGCAGTACAAAAAGCAGAACAAAAGCAAGTTCCGGACGAATTGAATCAGTCAGAAAGACTTGAGTGGCTGAGTATCCTTCTGACAACACTTCAGGCATAAAATAACCTAATGTTCCTACAAACAGCCCACCAATTGCGGCACGTATCCAATGATGAAGAGAGACTTTTGTAAAAAATTTTTCCCATAACAACAAACTTCGGGTAAACAATATGGAGATGACTCCTGTCACAGCCCCAAGTACAAAGCAAGCAAGTAACGAGGTGAGGGAAAAACCAGCTATTTCCTGAAAGAAAGCAATCTTATTTCCAGTTATCCAGCGACTGAGTTCTGTTGCAGAAACAGCTGCAATGATCGTGGGTAAAATAGTTAAATACGTCCATTCTCCTATAATTATTTCTAATGAAAAAATAAGACCTGTAAGTGGGGCATTGAAAATTCCTGCAACTGCACCTGCTGCTCCGTAACCAACAAGCAGTTTTTTGTGACGTTCATTCATGTTAAGCCAGCGTCCCAGTGTTGAACCCAGTGCGGCACCAATACTCACTATTGGACCTTCCAAACCGGTTGAACCTCCACTACCTACTGTCAGAAAGCTTCCGAAGAATCGCGAGAAAATCATGCGTCTCCTGAGACCTTCTGATCCCATTGCTATGGCCTTTATTACATCTGACACTCCATGTCCTGCAGAGTCATGCATGAGAGATCGCACCAAAAATACAGCAATTCCTGCTCCCAGAGCAGGAAAAAATATGGCCTGCCAACCTAAGTCTAAGTCGCTTATGAAGAGTCTTAGAGAATGTACACTCCAGTTAAGTCCGACTGCAAGAACTCCGCAACCAAGACCGATTACCAATGCTACAGTCATCATCACCACAGCTTCCCTGGCAGAAACAGCCTGGTAACGTGAAAGTAGATCGGTGTCAGATCCAGCCAAACTGCGCGAAAGGAATTTGTTAAGCTTTCTCTGCCAGTGTTTTTTGAAATTGTTCAACTAGATTATCTAATGAAGGTGAATTGTTGAGAAAGTCAATAATCTGCGATTGACTTAGAATACGTGCAAGTTGGGAAATAAGTTGAAGATGGTGAAAAGAATCAACACTCAAAAGTACAAATACAACAAAAACGGGTAAACCGTCCGGTGCCATAAAATCCAATGAGTTTTCTAAAAAAAATGTACCTACCATGGATTTATTTATTTGTTTACCTAGTGGTGTTTTACAATGCGGAATCGCAATTCCGTTACCAATTCCGGTTGAAGAAAGATGTTCCCTTTGCAAAAGCAATTCGGCTAATGAGTCTCCAATAGGTTGAGGCAAATCCATTTGTACTGAAACTTGCTGAAAAAGTGATTCTATTGAACTTGATGGAACAGCATGAAAAACATTTCCTGTTCTGAGAGCTTCAATCAAGCGTGACTGAGAAACATGTTCTTTGCTCTTTCGGGATCTTCTTTTGTGTTCTTCTAGGTGTATGTGTTTTGAATCAGCCCAGGAAATTAGAGTAGATTGATTAAAGTAATATTTCCCACGACGAATTCTGCAAGGAATATCACCCTGACGTATCCAACGATAAATAGTTGCTTCAGGAACATGCAGTAACTGAACAACATCTGAAACAACCAACCATTTAGACATGTATAATTAAAAGACAAAAATATTTAATGAAAAGGGGTTATAATATCTGGAGTAATTAGTTTAACAGTATTAACTGTCTTTGTGAAGAAGTGGGATCTATATAAATTAAATTATTAAAAGTTTAAAATTGGTGCATTATTTATGAAAATCAATTACAATTTTCTGACAAAAGTTACTTAGAAAGAAATTCTAAGGTAATTTTAAGGTAAAATTAATAAATAAGACACTATTTCAAATCCAATGTCTTGATTTTAGCCTAAAAACTTTAGATAAATACTCCTTATGGCTGGGGGTGCGCAATCGAAAATTTTGAACCGTGCCAGATCCTAGCGGAAGCAGCACTAAGATTTCGTAGATGTGCCGCATTCCTCAGCCTCTCTTCGTAAATATTGGAATTCCTCTCATGTCTTATGTCGTTCTGGCACGCAAGTTACGCCCTTCACGTTTTGACGATCTGATTGGGCAAGAAACTACAGCCCAGACTTTACGCAATGCAGTTCTTTCAGATAGAGTTGCTCATGCCTTTTTATTTACTGGATCACGAGGAGTTGGAAAAACCAGTGCAGCTAGAATTTTAACAAAGGCTGTCAACTGCTTGAATCCCAACAATGGGGAACCGTGCAATAGATGTGAAAACTGTACTGAAATCAATCAAAACGCATCTGCAGATGTTATCGAGATAGATGCTGCCTCCAACCGTGGAATTGAAAATATTCGTGAGTTGCGTGAAAACGTAAATTATGTACCGGCAAAATGCCGCTTCAAAATATATATCATTGATGAGGCGCACATGCTTACTCTCGAGTCTTTTAACGCGCTTCTTAAAACACTGGAAGAACCACCTCCGTATGTTAAATTTATTTTAGCAACCACCGATCCCCATAAAATTCCTCCGACTATTATTTCGCGTTGTCAACGTTATGATTTTTTAAGAATTTCAATAAAAAAAATGGCAGATTTTCTTGAAACAGTTGTCAAGAATGAAAATCTCGAGTTGTCACGCAAGGCTATTGAAATGATCTGTAGGAATTCAGTAGGCGGAATGAGGGATGCACTGACTGCACTTGATCAAATTCTAAGTTTTACGGGAACATCTGCGACTGATCAAAAAGTAGCCCAGATTTTGGGGATACTGGACAATGAATCCAGGTTTGCATTTATTAAGGCTCTTCTGGAAAAAAAAGATGGTGAGGCAATAAGTTATTTCCAGAAACTTCAAGAACATGGACATGATGTAAATGATGTATTATCTGATTTGTTACAAACCATTAAAACTATTTCACTTGTAAGGACACTTGGTATGAATCAAGCTCTTTTTCAAGATATTCCTGCTGATGATCTGGAAACATTTTCTACTTTAAGCAAAATTGTCAGTGCCGATGAGTTACAGCAGATTTTTCATATTCTGTTGGAGTTGGAAGAACAGATGAAGCGTAGTGCACATGCTAAGATTTGTTTTGAAATGGCGATTCTACAAATTTCATCCATTGAGCCTCTAGTCGGCCTTCCGGAGATTATCAGTGAAATACAAAATATACGTAAAAGTAAGTCTGCCGGAAACTCAAATACAGATTCAGTAATTGAAGGTCCAGCGGAACTCTCAGGGCTGGAAAAAGATAATTCCAGAGCAAATCAGCAGCACTCAATTTTAAAAATGTCCGAAGCTGACAAACCATTAACGGACGCAACTGTAATTAAAAACATTCTGAAGTCAGACAAGACGGAGTCAGCTACTGCTGAACTTGCCAAGTTGAATGAAAGTTCTTCTGAACCAAAAATGACTGAAAAGCAGCATTCTGTTACAAATCAAGATAATTATTCTCATGTTGATGAAGAAAATCCATATGTTGCAGAAACAGAAGTGTTCCAGGTAAAAGCTGAACAAACTGAAAATGCAGATAAGGAAATGTCACCGGAAGTTCAGAATAATATTAATCAAAATCAAGAAATTGTAAAACTTGCTGCCAATAAAAACATTGAAGAAACTTCAATGGAACCTTCGGAAGAATGGTGTAACTTTTCAGAAGAAGTTCAAAAAATGTCATCAAAGCTGGCCAGTTTTGTTCGCAATGCGGTCCCTCATAATTTGACAGGATCACAATTAATACTTTCTTTCAAAAACGGAAATTATTCATCTATGATGACTGAAGATAACAGAGAGTTACTGGAAAAAATTGCTTCCGACTGGACTGGCCATTCTGTTCACGTTAGTTGTGAAATTACTCCAATATCTGCATCTCAGCTAACTATAGTAGAACATGAACAAATACTTTTAGAGAGAAAAAATGAACTTAAGCGAAAGAATGCAAGAGCATTTCCGCAGGTCAAAGATATTCTTTCTGTGTTTACAAACAGCAGAGTTACAAATATAGAATTGTCTGATGCATAAAGATAATTTGAACCACAATAATTTATAATAGATTAAACTTTAAACTAAGGGATAAAATTATGATTGATATGAATGAAATGATGAAAAAGGCTCAGGAACTTTCTGAGACTATGAAACAGCAACAGGAGGAACTTGCAAAACAGATTATTTCTGTTTCTGTTGGTGGAGAGATGGTGAAGATGACTTTCAATGGAAAGCAGGAAGCAATAAGCATTGAAATTGATCCCGAAGTTGTAGATGCAGATGACATTGAGACTCTACAGGATTTAATCCTTTCTGCAGTCAATGAAGGACTCAGACAAAGCCAGCAAAATATGCAGAACTCTCTTGGGCAGGAAATAGGAAAAATGACAGGAGGAGTAGATTTTTCAAGTATTTTAAATCCAAAATCATAATCAAATATTGTCTGAACGAAAATTAAAACAGTCCGACTTTATTCCAGTTTTAAGTAGGTTTGTAATAGCCAAAGATTTAGTTTTCAGTTTTCAGATGTCAGCTCAGATTGAAATATAATAGCAAAAGAGCTAACTGTTGAAAGATTTTTTGTTAAGACTATATTGTTTAAATCACAAATAAAAAAGGTTGTTATTATTGCTTTTAATTTTGTTATTACACTATTTGTTAATTAAAAATGCGAATCTGGCGTCTGATCGAGGACATTCCTCGTACCGGCAGTTTCAATATGGCAGCAGATCAGGTGCTGTTAGAAAATTATTCTCAGGATGCTAATCCGGTATTTAGAATTTATGACTGGGAATGTACTACTCTTTCACTGGGGCGTAATGAAATATTGGACGATCTGATTGATTTGGATGTATGCGGGAGACTTGAAATCCCAATTGTCCGCCGTTCAACGGGAGGAAAAGCCGTTTTACATGGTTTTGACCTGACTTACTCCATTGTTGGCGGAGTCCTGGATCAGCATTTTTCTGGAGGTGTATTGGACAACTACCGCTATCTGTCAAAAGGATTTTATGCCTTTTTTAAAAAGTTGGGACTTAATCCTGTATTGAAAGCCATAGACCGTCAAAAGAAAAAATCTTACTCGCATATCTGCTTTGCAGATCCTGCTATATATGAAATATTGGTTGAAGGTAGAAAAATTATTGGCAATGCACAACGTGTAAGAAATTTACGCAGTTTTAATTCATCTTCATGCAGAGTGTTTCTTCAGCATGGTTCTATTCCTCTCAAAGATTCTATACCCCAGATAATCCAAATATTCCCACATGCAGCAGAGGATGATCTGCGTAGAGAAATGCACTCACTTGAAACTGCGGGGGTTTTTCCAGGACTTTCCCAAAAAAAATTAAAACAGATGTTTCTGGACTGCCTGCAGGAAACTTTTCAATTAAAATGGGAACGTCAGTTCTGGAGTGTTAAAGAATTGGAAATGATTTCGGAACATGAAAATTCATTTCAAAACCTTAATATTAATTAGTGTTGTAATTCTATAGGGGTCACTGACAGCTAAATTCAGCAGAAGTCGTTATAAATTTAGGTTATAGACTTCAATTTAAAGACTGTGAACAATTTCAACTGTTATCTGTAACATTATTTTCTTTCATAGTTAAAACTATTTTAATCAAAAGTAAAATCCATGGTGTAGCATGCATTATTAAATCGAACCAATCGATAGGCTTAACAAGGGTTACAGAATTTTTTTAATTTTACACACACGTGGGGGATAGGGAACAATTGAGCAAGTCCCAAAATAAGAAAAAACAGGATTACCATCGACCATGGAAGTTTAACCACTAATTCACTTATAGACTTCAAAATAGGTGTTTATAGTTACAAAAAATTGATATCAGGCTTAATGTAAGTATGTTAACCAAATGGTATCACAACCTTAAAGGACAGATACATTTTATTATTAGAGCCATTTGTACATGAGTAATGCATCCACATAACCAAGTTTTGGATGCAGGAATGCTTTGGTAATTCTTCCGACAGTTTCAAATTCCAATCTGGTCCATAACCGGATTGCCTGCTCATTACTGACTACTACGAGGTTGAATTGCATTGCTTTGTAGTCCAGCTCTTTGGCTACTTTTTGTGAGTGTTCACACATCAGTGTTGCCAATCCTTTCCTTCTGGCGTCGGGCGAAACCATATAACCGCAGTTGCAAACATGACTGCCTTGGCCAATATTATTTGGTTTTAGATAGTAAGTTCCAAAAATGTGCTGCTGTTCAACGCAGACAAAGGTTTTGTGTGGCTGCTCCATCCAAATTTGAAAAGCTTCTTCTTTACTTGTCTCTACTGGATAAGCATAGGTTTCACCTGCAGAAACAATATGCTGAAAAATAATCCAAATCTGTTCAAAGTCCTCTTTTACAGCTTCACGAATTTTCATGAATGTTGTCCGTTTTAACTCAAAAGTGTAAATGCTCGCCAGAGCATCCCTCCAGCCAATAAAATCAGCAGTAGCCCCATTATCAGGTCAATACGTTTAGCATTGCGCTGTAGCGCTTTTACAAGTCCTCCGGAGGAAGCAAGAAATGCAACAAGACAGTACCAGCTTGTATCAACACCTCCCACAGTTAAGACCATTACCAACTGTTCAGTAAAGTCAGCATCAGGCTGTACGAATTGACTGAAAAGTGCCAATAACCAGACTGCAATTTTAGGATTCAGAAAAGCAATCAAAAAACCTTCACTGAAACCACGGTACCCGGATATTGTTGATTGTTTTAGTTCCCCATTATCCTGCTCTCCACCAATACCGGAAATAATCATTTTGCCGCCAAGCAATATTAAAAACAATGATCCAATTATTTGGGCTATCAGGAATAAATTAGGAACAGTCTTTAACAGAGCAACCAGGCCAGTTATCGCAACCAAAGAATAGAATGTAATACCCAGACCGTGACCGACTCCACTCATTAAACCCTGAGTCCTACCTCCGGAGATAGTATTTCGTAAAATTACCGCAAGACTTGGGCCGGGTGACATTGCACCCATGACACAGATTAAAGCTAACTGGCTCCATTGTGTAAAATCCATTTGTTTACTCTATATTTTACCGCAGAAATTTGTCATTGAAACATTAAATTCGTAATTACTGGTTAAGTAATCCGAGTTGCAGACAATTGTCAAACAGCAAACTGCATTTAACTCCATGCTTAAAATCTGTTCTTAACTTAGTCATGTTTTACATCAAATGATGAGGATCTACATCAATTTGAATCAACTCATCACGTCTCGTTGAAGGCGGTGTTTCTAAAACCTGTTTTAATAAACGCAAAATGGCTCGTACATTATCTGCTTTCAGTAAAAGCTGCCAGCGAAAACGGTTACGTAATTTTTTCATCGGTGCTTCTATCGGTCCAATCACTTGTACTGAATCAATCGGTTTGATCTCACTGGTAAACTGGTCAGTGTTTGAATAGTTTTTTTTGTTAGAATAAAAAAATTGAATCTTTTCAGCTATTTCCCAAATCAAATTTTCAGCTCGTTTTTCATGAGGACTGCTGCAGACAACCAAAGTCAGTGAATGAAAAGGCGGCATCCGGAGATTCTGACGTCGTTCAAGCTCCAGTTCCCGGAATTGCCTGGTATCGTGTCCTTTTGCACAAAGTAAACTATGGTGCCTGGGATTATGAGTTTGAATCAGCACCTTACCTGGTTTATAACCTCGTCCGGCACGTCCAGCTACTTGCGTTAATAGTTGAAATGTCCGTTCACTTGCACGGAAATCCGGAATGTTTAGCGAAAGATCAGATAATATTACTCCTACAAGAGTCACTTCCGGGAAGTCATGGCCTTTGGTTACTAATTGTGTTCCAATTACGATATCTACTTCGTGTCTGCGGATACGATCGTGCATTTTAGAAAGAGCATGTTTGCCGTGTAATGTGTCCCGATCCATACGTAAAATACGAGCCGCAGGAAAAAACATTTTAAGATTTTTTTCGACTTGCTCGGTTCCTGTACCTATTATTATTGGTGCGTGATCACTTCCGCATTCAGGGCATCTCTGAACCAAAGGTTTAACAAAGTCACATTGATGACATTGCACCTGATTTACTACTTGATGGTAAACTAAACTCAGACTGCAATTGGGGCAAGTGAATGTCGATTCGCACTTTGAACAACGGACTAAAGGCGCAAATCCGCGACGATTCAAAAAAACAATACTTTGCTCCTTCTTCAGTAAACATAGGCGCAGGGCTTCAACCAACTCGCTGGAAAAGTACGGACTTCCTTTCTGTCCGGGTACCGTTTTCATATCCAATAACCTGACTTCAGGTAAGAGTGCCTGATTAATGCGTGAAGTTAAGCTTAAAAGCTCATATTTACCGTTGCTTACATTGTTTGAAGATTCCAGTGAAGGAGTGGCTGAACCAAGTAAAACTGTTGCACCAGCCTCATATCCGCGAAAAATAGCAACATCTCGTCCGTGATAACGCGGAGTTTCGCCCTGTTTGTAGGAAGGATCATGTTCTTCATCTATCACAATCAGTCCCAGGTTCTTCATTGGAGAAAAGACTGCACTGCGTGCTCCAATTACAATTGATGCAAATCCATGACGTACCCTTGACCACTCGTCAAAACGTTCACCATCATCCATACCACTATGTAAGATTGCTACGTGGTCCCCAAAACGTGAACGGAACCGGTTTACAAGTTGTGGTGTCAGTGATATTTCAGGTACTAGTATCAAGCAGGATTTCCCTAATTTATGGGCTTCTCGGACTGCATGAAGATAAACCTCTGTTTTTCCGCTTCCTGTTATACCTTCAAGTAAATAAGTACGGTAAGTTCCGTTTTTCAGTGAATCTGAAAGCTTTTCAAAAACTGATTTCTGTTCTGGAGTTAACTCCTTAAATGGTTCTATTTCAGGAAGTCCTCCTTCCATAAATCTGCGGTAAATTCTTTTTTCAAAAAACTCAATGTGACCGTCTTCTTTTAGTTTTTTTAACGCCTGTGATGGAGCATTGACTCTGTTTTGAACTTCGCTCCAACATATTTCACGATTTTCATTCAATATTTCAAATATTTGCTGTCTTTTTGTTTTACGCAGAGAAACGGAATTATTCGGATTATCAGGTTTGAGCAGACGTATCCAGCGTTCCATTTTTGGCTTTGTCTTTTGCCCAATTAACACCTGAGTTGATTGAACTTGATCTTTGGAAAGCCAGTTACGCAGTTGTTGGTGGTCACGTTCATCAGGGTTGCACTGAAGCCATTCCTGTTGTGTCCAAGTTGGTTGCGTATCTAACAGAATTTTGGGTTTTTGGCTCAGTGTGTCCAGGCCGGGAAGTGAGGTTGTTTGGGTAGTATAAGTTGTACGTAAACGCAAGGTAAGTCCACCTGGAATTGCAGCATTAAGAGTTTCACCCCATGCGCAAAAATAGTACTCAGAAGTCCATTTTGTGAGTTTCAGTAATTCTTCAGAAAATAGTGGTTCCTCGTCTACAAGTGTTTCAACATATTTTAGCCTAGTAATTCCGGAATGTTTTTTAACACGAACGATGACTCCACCCTTTTTTTGTGCTCCAAAAGGCACAAGAACTTGTAATCCTTTTTCTGGAACTAGAGTAAGATTTTCCGGCCAGTGATAATCAAACGATTTTCGAATTGGTAAATTTAGGGCAACTTCAACGATCATGTATTATTTTGGTATTGCCTTTAAGCAAATTAGTGGAATTTTTTCAGTGTTTTCCAACCGATAACTACCTACTCCAACAGGTAAAAACAAGGCCTCTTCACGATTTAATTTAACTGGAGAACCACTTTTAGGTATAATACTGGCCTGTCCGGAGATGGTAATTAGCAAATGGTATTTTCCATCCAGTTGATCCTCCCAAATAGTTTCCGGTTCCAAACATATTCGATCAGCCGTAAATTGAGGAAAATCAACAAAACGTTCTATCAGCAAACCGGAGGATTTGTGCAAGCATTCAAGTTCAGGAGGTTCATAAACTACTGGGAGCATTTTGTTTAAAGCGTCATCAGTATCCCAATGATTTTGGGTGAGAACTTTTTGAGCAAACATCAGTATTAGACGCTCGTAATGCGGTGTTTGAAATTCAATGACTTTAATTCCATGTCGAAGAGAATGCATTTGAAACACCGGAAAGCTGATGATGTCACCAACTTTTACCTGACAGTCACCAACAAAATTTGAAGCTTTCTGTCTTAATTTAATTTCCTGTTCATGTAGTTCATTCGGAATGTCTTCGGTAGAATCATCAATTTGGCGTCGTATTTTTTCATATTCATTAATTGTTTCCCTGAAATTTTTCAGGAGAATTTCTACCCATTTTGACCCATGTATTTTCTGATAATCCTTGATTTTTTCCGGATGTAGTCCAGCCTTGATGATTCCTGTTCCAGATGGCCAGGCTGTTTGGTCAATTTCTGTAACCACGTAAACTTCCCATTTCTGTTCATGCAATTCATAATACAAATCTCCAGTCACATCCTCAGAAACAGGATTTAGTGTTTTAAGCAAAATCAGCGATTCAGGATGATCGGCAAGCACTTGTTTTTTAAAAATATTCAGTGCATAAGGTAACTCTGTTTTTCCATATTCGTCTGTAACTTTCACCACACCACGTTTTTCTACTCCTGTGTACCATCCTTCATGTCCCCATGGTTTTGGGATATTCAGGACTTCGAGGCGTAAAGACTGTTCTGGATTGACTATTACGGCATGTCTGTTTTTTGCAACAGATTCGAGTGGAGCATCAGGATTTTGTGCGATTATTTCCTTGAGAGTTTCCGGATTGAGCTTGTTTTTCCAGACACTACCTTGCTTTTTTAATGTTACGTTTTTATTGTTGTGATTCGATTTTTGAAGTTTGATTTCAATAAATTCCTGAAAGGAAACCTGTTCAGAGTTTCCTGTCCATGTTTCTAAACGTTTTCGATCAATTAAAAGTAAGAAAAATTGAACTGCCTGAAGATCAATTTCAGAAAGTAAGTAATCTGCGATTTTGCCTCCGTCTGGTATTTCAATCTCAGTAAAGTCATGCAAATTGAGGTGTGCAAACCAAATTGATGATCCTGAATCAGACTCAAGTAACTGAGAAATTTCTAAACAGGAAAGCAAGTTTTTTATAGAAAAATCTTGTGAAGTCATGGATTAAGGATTAAGCAGTTCTGGACAAATCCTGGTATTATTAAGTGCATCAGCCGTTGTAGGTGAGATAGGACTCAGTAATTGCATCAGTGTGATTATTTCCTGATCAGGTATAGCATAAGGTGTTACAAACTCAACAGAAAATGCCTTTGATTCAGTTGAACTGGGATTTAGATTATTAGAAACGGTTTTGACTAAATTTTCAGCAGCAGCAAGATTGGGGTTAAGCAGAGTTATATTGTAGAATCCTTCTTCATTAAAAGCCTTTTGGAAAAGGTCTTGACGATAACCATAATGAGTACAAGCAAGAAAAACCAACAAAGTATCTATGTGTTTTTTAGGTAATTTCAGTATGGATTTTTGAACCCAGTGCCGGATACGTCCTTCTACAAATAAGCTATCCGGATCATTAGAAATTTGAGTTGCCAAATCCGGACAACCCTGAGAAATGATTCGTATTTTCTCAACACCCTTCTCAAACAGTTCGTTTTGAAAAGATTCGCTATTAATCATTGTGGGAGTTCCAAAGATGATAGCCGATGATTTAGGATCATCGAGCAGACTGGATAAAAGCATCTTGACACCAATCTGAAGAATCCCTTCAATTTTAACAGTCTTTTCAGATGGAATTTCCAAGTCATCCAATAGTACAGACAGCGTTCCACAAGCGACAAAAATGTGATGTGGAGCAAAAATCTTTTCAGTGTTCCTGAGGATTATTTCAAACGTTTTAAGCTGTTCTGCTCTTCCGGACATGGAATTGTATCCACGATTATTTGAAGGAACAGCGTTAATGTAAGTGATTTGTAAATCGTCAGCGGGATTATTTGGATAGTTTCCCCCCGGAGGATCTGATAATAGTTGTAGAAGCTTAGCACAAACAGACAGACCTCCAAGTCCTGAGTCTGTGATAACAAGTTTCATGAAGATATTTTATTGGCAGGTGATGTTGATCAGAAATAATGCATCTAACCTTATCCTGAGACTTGGCCAAATTCAAACTAATAGTGTTTACAGTATGAATATTGGAGTAGAATTACTTGGGTCTTACTTAAAAGGTTTTACCTTTGTCATTCCAGATTTTATCCGGGATTCAGATACACTGTTCAGCTTGATTACAAGATCTGAATCATTTCTCCTGGATTCCGTGTCTATGCTAATTACCGCCCGGAATGAAAAAGAGAAAAATTGAAAGAAGCATATCTATTGATCTTGTTAGTCTACTTTTTTGGAAAAGGAACTTAAATAACTGAAGAGAAGAGTGTATAGTGCTATTTTCTGGAAATACCCTGCAGTTGTCTTTGTTAATCGACTAATTACTTTTTGACATTATTGAATAATATTATTTTTTAGCAAGGTTTTATTATGCGGGACTTTAAATAACTCAGGAGTCATGTTTTGTCGTAAAGTACTTATATTATTGTACTCGGCTTGTAATCTCGAACAAAGAATTAAGATCTAATAAATACTGCTATATAATCAGTCCCCTCACAGACGTTCTGGCTGACACAATTAAACTAGTAACAGTAGATAAACTAATGGGATAGAATTAAGTTTCAGGTGGGATGTCTGCTCATCCTGTTTTTGAAACAGGATGAGCAGACAATTTTATATACATGGTTTGTGGTCAATTTTCTGAATTAGACGTCTTTGATACTGAGCTGAATTTTACCTCGTCTGTCAACACCGGTTGCTTTAACGGTGACAATATCACCCTCTTTGCAAACATCTGTAACTTTTTCGACTCTTCCTTCTGCCAAATTTGAAATGTGTACAAGCCCTTCTGTTCCAGGGAAAACTTCGACAAATGCACCAAAGTCCATCACCTTCTTGACAGGTCCGGTATAAGTTTCTCCAATCTCAATTGATCGAGTCAGGTTTTGAACAATTTCCAGAGCATCATCCACCGCTTGATGGTCACGTGACATGATGGAAACAATACCATCATCATCGATGTTAATCTTTACACCGGTTTTCTCAACAATACTCTTAATCATTTTACCACCAGGTCCAATGACCGTACCGATTTTATCCTGTGCAATTTTATGAGTGATAAAGCGGGGCGCATAAGTAGATAGACCACTACGGGATTCTTTCAGTGCTTTTGCCATTTCCCCCAAAATGTGCAGTCGGCCTTCGCGTGCCTGCATCAGAGCTTGTTCAACTACTTTCTGTCCAAGTCCCTTGATTTTAATATCCATTTGCAGGGCGGTTATTCCGGTTTCTGTACCAATAACTTTAAAATCCATGTCACCCAGATGATCTTCGTCACCAAGAATATCTGAAAGTATAACGTTGTTTTTACCTTCACTGATGAGCCCCATGGCAATCCCAGCGGTTGGTTCCTTGAGAGGAACACCGGCATCCATCATGGCCAGAGAACCAGCACAGACAGTAGCCATTGAAGACGAACCATTTGATTCAAGAATTTCAGAAACAAGACGAATTGTATAAGGAAATTCAGCTTTTGTTGGCATAACCGGAGTTAATCCGCGTTCAGCCAGGGTTCCGTGTCCAATCTCTCTTCGTCCGGGTCCCCGAGGAGGACGTACTTCACCGACACTAAAACTGGGAAAGTTATAGTGCAGCATGAACCTTTTAAAAGAGATACCTTCCAGTGACTCAATCATTTTTTCATCTTCTCTCGCTCCAAGAGTGGTAACAGCAAGAGCCTGTGTTTCACCACGTGTGAACAAGGCTGAACCGTGTGTTCGAGGCAAAACTTTAATTTCGCAGGTGATTGGTCTGATTTCAGTAGGTTTTCGTCCGTCTATCCGGATTTGATCTTTAATCAAACGTGTGCGCATTTCATCTTTTTTGATGTCAGCAAATATTTGACTTAGTTCTTTTGCAGAATCTCCATCAGGTGAATCTCCAAGAATTTCATTTTTTATTTCATCTTTTAATGTGTCCAGACGTTCATACCGCTCTATTTTATCTTTAATCCTTAAAGCTTCATTAAGTCGTTTTGGTGTAATTGCCTCAACTTTTGATTTTAATTCTAAATCTACAACCGGCACATCTACAGTACGTTTTTTCTTACCAACACTCTTCATCAGCTCTTCCTGCATTTCAATGATTGGCAGGACTGCTTCCTGACCATACCAAAGTGCATCCAGCATAATTTCTTCACTCACACCAACAGCTTCACCCTCCACCATTAAAATTGCATCTTTGGATGCAGCCATAAAGATGTTAAGTTCACTTACTTCAAGTTGTTCTGGACTAGGATTGGTTACAAATTTGCCATCAATTCTCCCAACTCTGACACCTCCAAGAGGATTGTGAAAAGGAATATCCGAAATAGCCAACGCTGCAGAAGCGCCGTTCATAGCAGCAACATCAGATGGATGTATCAGGTCGTGACTTAAAACAGTTGCCGCAATCATTGTTTCTGCCAGGTAATTGTCTTCAAATGCTGGACGCAGCGGACGATCTATAATGCGTGAAATCAGAGTTTCGCTATCTGAAAGTCGAGATTCACGTTTTAAGAAACCTCCAGGAATCCGTCCGGATGCATATCCTTTTTCAACATAAAAAACTGAAAGTGGGAAAAAATCTGCTCCTGTCCCTGATCCTTTTGCTGCAGTTACAGCTACAAGTACTACTGTGTCACCGTATGTTACTAATACGGATCCGTTGGCCTGTTTGGCCATTCTTCCGGTTTCCAGCTTCATAGTTGCTGGTCCAAATTCTCTTTCTACTATCTTCATTCTACTCCTAATTATCAACGTTCTACCGGTTCTAACTTAACGGCACTGCCTGTTATTAATGTCTGAATTCCGGTATTCTTTAAATTTCAGCATACAAATTCTTTCTTCTTTCCTGAATTGGAAAAAATAATCTTACAGTTATGGACAGTGCTAAAAGCAATGTTCATAAAACAATTTTCAATAAGCTGAAAAAAAGTACTGTAAAGAAGGAAAGCAGACTTGATGCTACATGATACGGGGGAATTGCAAAGGTAGAATTCAGCTTTTGCTAAATTATACCTGACAGAAGACCAGCCCCCGTGGACAAGTCTTCTGTGAAGTTTTGTATGACTCACTTGACGCGAATCTCTAGTTGTTTAGTAATAGCGGAATAGCTCTCGCTATTTCTGTTCTTAAGATAATTCATGAAATTTCGTCGTTGACCAACTAGTTTCAACAAACCACGTCGTGAACTAAAATCCTTTGGTTGGCTTCGTAAATGGTCTGTCAATGAATTAATTCGCTTGGAAAGTAATGCTACCTGTACTTCTGTAGATCCGGTATCAGCATTATTTTTTCCGAACTTGTTTACAATTTCTACTTTTTGATTTTTTGTCAGCATATAAGACTATTTTATTTTCTATACAAATACCTTTATTGGATGAAAAAAACTTGCCTCATTCTCCCACATAATGTGGCCGATAGCAACTAAATTTTGGCAAGAATCAACAACTTTGGTTTTAACTGAATTTGTCTCTGACTCTATTACACAATTTTCAGTCAATTTTACGCCACTATCAGTCCAGTTTTGTTGAAAAAATTCAACACTACGTCCCTGTTTGATGGAAACAACCATTTCAGCAGAACCTACGATTGTGTTAAGGTGATCCAGCAACTCTAATGGAGAAATCCACGGCACATTATTTTCGGTTACCGTTTCTTCTAGTTTTTCTATTGATATAGAATTACCACTTTTAAACCACTTTCCACAAGCTAAACGGTCCAGAGAAGTTAGATGTGCTCCAACTTTCAACTTCTGTCCAAGATCATTTGCCAATGCCCGGATGTATGTACCTTTAGAACAGTGTATCCGGATTTTAACGAAGGGAAGATCTACAGCTTCTACGTCTAATTCATGGAATATTACCGACCTTGTTTTAGCAGGAACTTTCAATCCTTGTCTTGCAAGTTTATAGGAAGGAATACCCTTGATTTTTGACGCAGAATATGCAGGAACTTGCTGCTTCTGTGTCCCTAGAAATGTGTAAACAGCTTTTGTAACCTGTTCCGAATTTAAATCACCTATATTATGACTCTCAGTTACCCTACCTTCTGCGTCAAATGTGTCAGTGGATTCACCTAATTTACATAATGCACGGTAAGTTTTGTCAGTATCATTGAACAAAGGAATCAGGCGCGTTGCCTGTCCCAAAAATACAGGTAAAACTCCTGTTGCCATGGGATCTAAAGTCCCGAGATGCCCCACTTTTTTTTCATCAAACTTCCGTTTAATGAAACGAACGACATCAAAAGAAGTCCATCCCTGAGCCTTATTGATGTTGATTATCCGCAAGTAATTCTTTATTTATATTCGAATATCAAAAAGGATATTAACCGGACTCTATTCATTTTTGTCAAATTCAGATTCTTTCTGCTGTCCAGTATCTTCCGGAAGTACGTTTCGCAACAATATTTCAATTTCATCACTGTGGTCAAATCCTCCGTCGTACTCAAAAGTCAAATGTGGTGTGTTTCTAGTTTTGAGGACTTTCCCCAATTTTCGACTAAAAAATCCTGATGCATGATTTAAAGATGCAATTAATTCTTCTTTGCCTTTGGTTGGAAAAATTGAAACATAGACTTTTGCTGAGGTCAAACTTGGAGTTGTTTCAACTCTGCTGATTGTAACATTGCTGAAACGTGGGTCACTGCTTTGAAAAAGAAGCACTTCAGATAAACGACGATGCACCAAAGTGCTGGAATTGCTTCTACTTGTTTTATGCATAATAAATTACAGTCGTGCACTTTCTTCAATTTGCTCGTAAGCTTCTACAATATCCCCATTCTCAATTTCTAGAAAATTTAGTACTATTCCGCACTCATAATTTTGTGCAACTTCCTGAACATCGTCTTTGAAGCGCTTCAGAGAAATGATTGAACCCTCAAAGACACTTTCTTTCTTACGTAATACTCGTATAAGGCTATTGCGGTGAAGCTTACCATCTGTAACCAAACCTCCTACTACAATGCCATTTTTCCCAGAAGAAAAAACCTGACGAACTTCTAAATGACCTAATACTTCTTCTCTAATTTCTGGCTCCAGGAGACCTTCCATAGCTGCTTTTACATCATCCAATGCGTTGTAGATAACATCATAAAGCCTCACATCTACACCTTCACTTGATTGCGTTTCTCTGGCTTTTGCGTCCATTTGCACATTAAAGCCAACAATAATTGCATCGGAAGCAGAAGCTAGTGTTATGTCGGTCTCTGTAACGTTACCTACAGAGCAAAGGAGGAACCTTAGAGAAATACGTTCATCACCGATTTGTTGAAGAGAAGTTTTGAGAGCTTCAACGGAACCTTGTACATCTCCTTTTAAAATCAATCGGAGTTCAGTAACCTTACCTTCATCAATTTTACTGAAAAGATTATCCAAACTGGTTTTTTGGTATTCCCTGATGGTTTCAGATCGAAGTTTTAGTTCAAGATCCTCAGCAATTTGCCGTGCTAATTTTTCATCTTCAAGAACAACAAATTTTGCTCCTACTTCAGGTACATTGCTTAAACCGGAAATTTCAACTGGAATTGCAGGACCAGCTTCTATCATTGTATCTCCAACTTCATTGAACATAGCCCGTATTCGTCCATGAATGCTGCCCATGACGAAATAATCTCCAATTTTAAGTGTTCCGCGTTGAACAAGAACAGTACCTACTGGCCCCTGACCTTTTCTGACTCGTGACTCAATGATTGTTCCACGAGCAAAACCTTTTGAGGTCGATTTTAGTTCAAGTATTTCTGCCTGTAAATGAATCATTTCCAGTAGTTCATCAATGCCGTCACCTGTTTTTGCTGACACTTTTACAAAAATAGTGCTCCCACCCAAATCTTCTGGAATTAATTCATGTGAGAGTAATTCCTGTTGAATTCTTAATGGATCAGATTCGGGACGATCAATTTTATTTACTGCAACAATAATCGGAACATTCGCTGCTCTGGCATGCTGAATAGCTTCAACTGTTTGAGGCTGCACCTTATCATCTGACGCAACAACAAGTACCACTATATCAGTGATATTTGCCCCACGGGCTCTCATTGATGTGAAAGCTTCGTGTCCGGGTGTATCCAAAAAAGTGACCTGATTGCCTTTTACTTCAAGATGATATGCTCCAATATGTTGTGTTATGCCTCCAGCTTCTCCAGAGGCGATTCGAGATTCGCGAATTTTATCAAGAAGGGATGTTTTTCCGTGATCAACATGTCCCATAATTGTAACAATCGGTGCTCGTTCCTCTAACTCTGAAACATCAAGTTCTTCTTCCTTGAGGAGGTCAGACAACTCAAACGATTCGACTTCGATTGTAATTTCAAAATCTGCTGCAATAAGTTCTGCAGTTTCTCCTGTGATTGTCTGGTTAATAGTTCCCATGATGCCTAAGGACATCAGTTTTTTTAAAATTTCTGGAACTTTTATACCAATTAGGCCTGCCAGTTCGGCAACACCAACCTGATTTCCTATTCGGATGCTTTTTTTACGTGGATTGAATACGTGTTTTGGTGTATTAGGATCAGAAACTTTTCTGGAAATCTTGCTATCGAATCGTTTTTTTGGAAAGTCTTTTCTGCGGCGGCGAGGTCTTTTTTCACGAAGATAATTATAATCTATCTGTCCACCACCTCCCTTTCGTTTGTTCTCAAATTCCGGGCGTCCTAAACCTCTGTTTTTTGATGAGGATTCCTTATCATCAGTTTGAGAGTGTTTGAAAATTATTTTAGTTTTATTTGATTTATTTTCTGATATTCCAGACTTTTCACCATCAGGTAAAACTGTCTCATCAGTATTTTTATCCAGTGCAGTAAGCTTAGAGTGTTTTGAGTCATCAACTGTTTCAGCATCAGGTTCAACTTTGTTTTCTGAAGCAGGATCTCCAGATACAGATAAAGTTTCTTGGGATTCAAATGTGCTAATTTTTGAGAGGTCACTTTCTAATACTGATTTTTCTGGTCTGACTTTTGTTGCATCAGCAGAGATTATTTCTATTTCAGAATCAGTTTTTAACTTATCAGCAACTTGAACTGTTGAGTCTTCTGATGAATGTACTGGCTCCGTCTTTTTTTTGCGTACACGTCTTTTTGGGATTGCTACAACATCTTCATCATCTAATTTAGATATAGTGGAGATTGTTACTATTTTAGATTTCTCAGTTGTTTTAGATGTTTTGACCTTATCAGTTGCTTTCGGTTTTTTCCCAGTGGACCTCAAACGAACTTTCCCTGATTCTTTAGCAGACTTTGGCAGGATAATACCCTTGGCACTCTTGCCCATCTTTCTTACTATTTCAGCTTGTTCTGAAGACAGTTCAGAGAAATTGCCTGTAACTGGAATTCCAGCTTTGCGCATCTTGATAAGCAAATCCTTTGCCGGCATATTTAACTCTTGCGCCAGTTCAAATACTCTAACTTCGGACATGAATTCTTTTGGGGTTGTAATTCAGTTTAAAATAAATATATGACTTATAGGCTTAGCAGAATCATC
>Ga0209709_10000649_pt1 | contig 32881 bp, 26 predicted proteins | sample ArcticOcean_MG_C_2_FD_187435 | JGI IMG/M metagenome (GOLD analysis project Ga0209709, IMG submission 187435) | Marine microbial communities from western Arctic Ocean - ArcticOcean_MG_CB4_136 (SPAdes) (version 2) | ecosystem: Environmental > Aquatic > Marine > Oceanic | place: Arctic Ocean... | reverse complement strand
AGTTTACAAACTGATATTCTGGATTTGCAGTAGCGGTTATGGTAACGGATTTACCTTCTGCGTAATCACCTCCTGTTGTGCTTACCGCTCCTCCAAGACTAGCAGATACCGATAATAAATAACGAGGCGGCTCATCCTTTGAACAAGAAAAAACAACTAGTAAAGCTAAAAGGAGAATCCTGCGCACTTCGTAAATATAAGAAAATTTTAAATTCTTATTCTAAGAAAGTGCTTAAGCTTATTTAGACTTATTCATTGTTTTAACATAATGTTTTTAAGTTTAAGAATATATACTATTTTTACATTAAATTAAAAAAATCAATGAAAACTTATACTTTAGATGAGATTGCTCAGTTTATCTCTGGTAAAATTCATTTTGAAAAAAAGATTGCCTTCAATGGTTTAAATGATCTAAAGAATGCTTCTGAAGATCAAATAACATTTATTGGAAGCCGTAAGTTTGTGAAATACTGGAATGATTCAAAGGCAGGTGCAGTCATTGTAAATGAATCAATAAAAATTGAAAACCAAGATAGACCTATAATTTATGTTAAAGATGCTGATATTGCTATGGCAAATTTATTAGAAGTTTTTTCTCCTAAAAATGGACCTGTTTTTGAACAAGATATTCATCCGTCAGCTATTATTCATCCTACTGCAAAACTGGGTAATGATATTAAAATAGGTGCCTTTTGTTATGTAGGCAAAGGAGTAGTTATTGGCTCAGGAAGCACCCTTTATCCAAATGTGAATATTTTTGATGATACAACTGTAGGTGAGAATTGTGTTTTTTGGTCTGGAACAGTGGTAAGAGAAAATTCAGTCATTGGAAATAACTGCATATTTCACATCAATGCAAGTATAGGTGCAGATGGTTTTGGGTTCAGGCCTGCGCCAGATGGTTCAGGACTCATTAAATTACCACATATTGGAAATGTAGTCATTGGAAATGATGTAGAGATTGGAGCAAACACCTGTATAGATAAAGCGAAATTTAATAGTACTATTCTAGGAGATGGATGTAAAATAGATAACCTGGTTCAAATTGCACATAATTGTATATTAGGAAAATCTTGTGTTATGTCAGGGAGCTCTGGTCTGGCAGGGTCTGTAGTGTTAGGAGATGGTGTTATGATTGGTGGTGGAGCAAAAATTAAAGATCACGTCACTCTTGGCTCAGGTGTTAGTGTAGGTGCATGTTCAGGAGTTATTTCAGATTTTTCAGACGGAAAATCAATTCTTGGATATCCAGCTGCAGAATCAAGAGATACACTAAAACAGTGGGTCACTTTAAAAAAATTAGCAAAAAGCTAAAATTTTTAAAAAATCAATTAGATATTAAGCATTCTACGTTCTTGTGAAGCCAAAGAAAAGAGGCAGGACAATCAGTAGATATATCACCCGACAATAAGTCTGCTTTGGCTTTTTCCTTTCCTTTTCCTGATATAAATATTATTATTTTTTTAGATGATAAAATTTGATTGATACTCAAAGTAAATCCACTTTTATAAATTATGTTTTCATTTAATACCATTTCATGGTTTTGAGATTCCTTTGATAATTCAGCAACATATGGTTTTATATAAAGAGGAGCTCTAGGCTCTATAAAACCTAAATGACCATTTTTACCAAGTCCAAGTATACACAAATCAATTGGACCTGTATTTTTTATTACTTCATAAACCCTAACACATTCAACATCAGGATTCTTAGTATTTGCATTATATGATATATACCTATCTGAATTTATATTTAATGGTTTTAAGATGTTTGACTTAATATACTGCTCACAAAAACCTACTTTATCAGTTTTAGAACCTATTAACCATTCATCTAACTTCAAAATTCTGACCTTAGAGAAAAAGTCATGATTGTCTGTAGAATACTTTTTAAACTCTTTATAAAGACCAATTGTTGAGTTGCCAGTAGCTACTGAAACTAAAGAATTGGGTTTTTTTTTAATTAAATCAATAGATATTTCACATCCGTAGGAGCTCATTGATGAATAATAATCAAACCTTTTAATATTCATAAAATCAAATCAAAATTTTAATTTGAATTTTTTTATACTACCTGAAGGATCTCTTTCTTTAAAGTCTGAGGCTAATAAAAGAGCATTATATAAATTAACCATTTTACCTGACTTCGAAAAGTTTTTTCTATCAGAAACGTCCTCAGAATTAGGCTTACTCAAAGACTTACTCATATCAACACCTGACTCCATGATGATTTTTTTAATTGAAGATGCTGACAACTTAGGGTAGAAGGAACGCAATACAACTGCAACACCTGTAACATTAGGAGCGGCCATTGAGGTCCCGTTTAAATATTCAAATTCACCATCTAAAACAGAAGAATAAATTTGATGTCCTGGAGCAAATAAATCAACATTATTTGATCCATAATTAGAAAAATATGCAATTTGTTTTTTATCATAGTTATATGATGATGCTCCAACTGTAAGAAAGTTATTTAAGAATTCTTTTTTATCTATTTGATCAGTTGGATACATTTGATTTAAAGTTGAATCTATATCATTAGAATCATTACCAGCTGCGTTAATAATAAGAACATCCCTTTGTGAAGCATATTTCATTGCATCAATTACCCAATCAGAATGGGGAGAGTATTTTTTACCAAAACTAAAATTTATAATCTTTGCTCCGTTGTCTACGGCATATCTTATTGATAAGGCAACATCTTTATCGTATTCATCACCATCCGGCACACACCTTATTGGCATGATTATTACACTTTGTGAAATACTTCTAACTATTCCACTTACATGCGTACCGTGCTTATGTCTGTCAGAAACATTAGAATCTCCATAATCTCTATCATTAAAATCATCTGGATCATCGCCTACTATTGTCCTTCCATCAAAATCAACGTTATTGTGAATCTCATTACTTGACTGATAGTAATCAATAGCCTCTAAAAAACTTTGCTGAGTCCAATTATTAGATTTTGCATATTCTAAAAATCTAACCGCTTCATCGGACTTAATTGTTTTAGTTGATATCTGTTTGGCTTCTTCCAGACTATAACTATTACTTCCTATTATTGAAGCTATTAAACTATCAGATTTAAATAAAATTCTAGAAAGGTTTTGAACTCGATTTATAGTTTCATTATTTTTGTTAATCGCTTGATCTATTTCATTTTTATAAACTTGACTTAATGAGTCTTCTAAGCTTATTTTTCTATATAATCTAACGTATTCTAGATTCTCCTGATTTGATTCTCCCAAAAAATTCCATCCATTAACGTCGTCTATATACCCATTGTTGTCATCATCTATTTTATTGTTTGGAATCTCATCAGAGTTATTCCATATATATGGGGATAAGTATGGATGTTCAATGTCAACACCTGAATCAATAATTGCTACTATTACACTTTTACCTTTTTGATTTTTAATCAATTCCTTATTTGCTTTTAAAACACTCATTCCAGGAATCATATCAGAATTTATATCTAATAGTGACCACTTTTCTTTTATGTCTTCGCTTAATGATTCTTTATTATTATAATCATTAGCATTAAAAGTTATTGGCTGTCCTATAAACTTAAATGAAGAACAACTTACAGAAATATATAAAATTGTAATAAGTAAAATCTTTTTCATGATTTTCGTTTAATTAATTGTTAGTTGTAAATATTTTTTCGAGTTTTAATATTGTAAATCGACCAAAAATAAGACCAATTATTAATAATAAAAAAGAAATTAAATAATTTCCTATTACTAAATGTCCAACACTAAATAAAGTACTGTTTAGAAATAAAATACCAAGAGCAAAACCTGTCCAGCTATTTATAATCTCTTTACTAGAATTATTAATATTTTTTACCTGATTAGATATTGGACCCCAAAATCCTCTAGGTCGTATTTTTTTATAAAACTCAATTAAATGAGCATTATTAACTGGCTTTGTGAGTAAAGTAACTATTAAGCTTAGTATTGTTGAAACAACAAGAATTATTGTTGCCCTAATAAGTGAATATTCATCCTGATATAAAATTGATAACTTGTTGATTAAACCTTCATTAATTAATCCAGCTTTATATAAACCATTCAACAACACCAAACCATTGGCTAGTAGCAATGCAGAAACCATACTTGTGATTTCAGACCAAGCATTAATTCTCCACCAATACCACCTTAACATTCCTATGACAGCAACGCCTGACATTACCTCTATAATGTATATCCATGCATTAGAGATGCTATCCATTTGCCATGCAGTGATACCTGATAATAATAATAACAAAACAATACTAAGTCTTGAAATTAGCAGATAGTGCTTATCACTTGCATTTTTTCTAATAAATCTTTTGTAAATATCATTAACCATGTATGATGCTCCCCAGCATAAATGGGTATCGACAGTACTCATGAAGGCTGCCATAAATGCAGCTACCAATAGCCCCTTTAATCCTGCAGGAAGCACTTTTGCAATCATCATAGGATAAGCCAATTCTGGATCCGCAATTAACTCAGCAGGTGCAGTAGAAATTGGGAGAAGTATTATTGAACCTAAACCAACTACAATCCACGGCCAAGTTAAAATCACTATGCTCGCAACAGCAAACCACAGTGAAGCTTTTATAGCGTGTTTTTCATTCTTAGCAGAAAACAATCTTTGTACTATAAAACCATCACCCTGAGCCTGTCCAAGCCACAAAACACCTATTAAACATATAAATGAAATCATTTCAATTGAACCAATATTAGATATATTGGGCATCATATCTAAAACAGCAGGAGGAGCATCAGCGGAAGCAAGAATTTTATTAGATAATTCTTTAGGTCCTCCAACATTTATCAAAATAATAATTGCTAAAATAATTGTACTAAGCGTTCCAACAGTAAAGTGAAACATATCTAATATCACAACACCTTTGATTCCTGAAATTAAAGTATGTAATAATGCAAATGTTAGAGTAATTACTAATGCAAATTCAGCACTCCAACCTAACATTACACTTGAAAACTTTAACATAGCTAAAATAACCCATCCCAATGTGATGCAATTTTTAAAAATTCCATAAAAACCAGCAGTAAATGCTCTAAGTGTAGATGCTGAATTGCCACTATACCTTAGTTCAATTAGCTCTGCATCAGTAAGTATTTCAGCACGTCTCCAATTTTTTGCATAAAAAAATACCATCATGATTATGCCAGTTCCAAGATACCACCACAACCAATTACTATAAATACCTTTAGTCCTAACTAAAGCTGTAACTGCTAATGGTGCATCAGTTGCAAACCAAGTAGCTGCAATTGATGTTCCTAATAACCACCAAGGAAGGCTTCTACCAGCAACAAAAAAGTCAGTTATGTTTACATTCTTATGTTTTACTAAGAAAACTCCAATAAAGACAGAGATAAGCAAATAAACTATAATTACTACCCAGTCTAAAAATATAAGGTTCATAATTAAATTTTGTTACTTAATGATTGGCAAAACATCTTTTTGAAGCTCAAGCATTTCATTGCACATATCAACTGCATTTCTATATGAATTGACAGTCGGCTCAATAAGAATAGCTTGCAATAGTTTATCTTTTGATTTTTCATTGTAAGCCTCTACTAAAAGCTTGTGAATGCTAGCATGCAATCTAATAGTCGCTGCTATAGCTTCTGGTATTGGATCCATCTTGATTGCTTTAATTCCATCAGCATCACAATATGCAGGAACTTCTACAACTAGGTCATCAGGTAAGTTTGGTATAGCTCCATTATTGGGAATATTTACAGCTTCAAGCCATTTTTTTTCGTTTGAAACAACTGACTCCATTATAAGTGTTGCAATTTCACCTGAACTTTTAAAACTTCCGTCTTTATTTTCTAATTGAATTTCTTCAACTGAACCAACTGGAAGAAGTTTTTTATCCCAATCTTTTTTCCATTTTCGATTATAATTAACTCTATCGACTGTGTAAACTCCTTCAGGTATTTGATTGTTTTCCCATGGATGTCCGTCAATAGGGTCATAAAAAAATTGTAATTGAGGAATAACAAATTCTTCAGCCCATCTAATATATTCGCCATAATGGTTTGATGCAGGTGAAGGCCATTGACCAAATCTTCGAAACAATATTCTTCCTAAAGCAAGTTCATGCCACTTTGCCATCCAATCTCCATCTTTTTCAATGGATTTAAGTTTAGGATATAAGTCCTCTCCTGTTGACTTTTGTTTGATTTCTTGAAACCAACTAAAGTGATTCATTCCGCATGCTTTAGTTTGTAAATCCGAAAGAGGAATATTTAATAATTCTGATAATTGTGCTCGACCCATAAAAACACCATGACAAAGACCAACTGTGTTTATCTTAGTTAATCGAGTTACAGCTTCACATATCTTATGTTCAGGATTTGAAAAATTTAAAAGTATTGATTTGGGACACAATTTCTCCATATCTCTAGCTAAATCAACTATTGTTTTAATATTACGTAATGCATGAAATAAAGACCCCACTCCTCCATTTTCACCATAAACTTGTTTAAAACCATATTTTCTTGGAATATGAAAATCCTGTGACCAAAATATATTTCGATCTTTTTCCAATGCACAAATAACAAAATCTGAATTACTGATCGCCTCCTCTCGATCAACTGTTTTTATAATTTTTGCATTACGATTTAGTCTTACATTAACATACTCTGCATGTTTATAAACATGATCTAAGTGAGATAATTCAATATCCATTAAATAGAGCTCAATTCCATTTTGACAAAGAGTGTCACTCAATAAAATATCTTGAACTATAATTGGGCCAAACTGAATACTTCCAGCTCCTATATATGCGATTTTTATCATATTATTTAACCTATTAAAATTTTATTATATGAGAAGTTGATCTTTCAATAATACAAATAATTTTAGCTTTTAAAATCAATTAATTTAACAAAAGATTTTTTGAAAATTTTAATAATTTTTCTTTTTCATCAAGCGATAAATTAATTGGCAATTGAGCTAAACCTATAATTCTCCTAATCACCTCAAAGCCAGTATAGTGTTTAACTAATTCCCGGTCAACTGATCTAGAGTAATAATTAATTATATCATTTAAATATTTTTCTTCTAAAGTGGTTATAATTACATGGGCTATGAAAACTCCTAGATCAAACTCCAAATCTCCTATAAAACTAAATTCAGGATCAATTATGAATATTTCTTTATCATTTTGAATCCAACTTCCAGGGTAAAAATCACCATGTAATAAGGTTGATCCTTTTTTTAAATACCGGTCTCCAACAATTATTGATTTATTTTTTAAAGACTCATTATTAATAAATGAATGTGCAAGATTCTCAAGACCTGGTTGAACAGAATCTAATGAAAAACCATTTTCTATAATAAACGGTAGTATAAAAATATGTTGATGGTTTAATTTCTTAAGCTCACTATTTAAAGGATATTTAACATTATACTTACACGAATGAATGTCTTTTAATATCTTGGCAAGCTTAATTATTAATGCTTTGTCTATTTTTCTCTTTTTGTAAATACTCGAATAATCTTCTGACACACCTAGATCCTCAATTATCATAAAAAAACCTTCTTTAGTATAATTTATTATTTTAGGAAAATGGTCCTTACTCTTAATTTTACTAGTCGTGTTATAAAAGCTATATTCTACATCAATTCTTTCTATTGGAGCTGGAATATCTTGATATTTTTGAACATAAGGTCTTGATTGTTTAAAAATAAAAGAGCGTCTATTTGTTTTAATTCTTAAAACCACATTCATATTTCCTTCTCCAGCCTTAGTAACATTTAATAAATCCTCATTCTCAAATAGAATATTATACTTAGTAAGTAGTACTGTTAATTCAACGATTGATGAATTGATACTAATATTTGTCATTGGTTGATCTGATTAAACGTTTGCATCTTATCCCAATATCTTTTTTTTATTTCTGAAACATTAATCTTTGTAAAGATTTTAATTTTACGATGTAAATTATCCGAAGGAGAATCAAAAAGCTCAAATTGTGAGTAATTGCCATTTGCTATAGCTTCTATAATAGCTATATCCCACATTATCCATTGTTTCTTTCCTTTGTCTTCATCATCCCACCATCTATCATAGGAGTCCCATCTATCTATCAAATATGAACCTAAAGAATTATTGCTTGATAAATAAACATCTAATTCATTTCTTTTAAAAATTAAGTGCTGAGATGTAGTAGCTGTCATAATTGAAAGATCAAGATCTAAAGAGTTAAGTAAAAAATTTACTGCCAAAGGATCATTCCTAGAATTGAATTCATTTTTATTATATGAATTAGTTTTTGGGTTATGCCAAAAGCCTAAATAATAAACTTTTATTTTATTTAAAATATCTGGTGCATTAATTATTGCAGTTGCAACATTTGTACATGAACCTAAAATAACAATATGTAGAGGGTTTTCATTAGTATATAATCGTGCATTTTTAATTATAAAACTCGAGGCTTGAGAATTATTAATATTTGAAATGTCACTAATCGGACTAGGACTGCCTAACAGTGAAGGTATTGAGTTTATATTAGCTAATTTTAAAATTTTATCATTTATAATTTTACTCTCTAGCGCTGTGTTAGAAGAGGCTAAAGGAGAGGTGTTAAATTGAGAGGCGGTAATACCAATAATATTAAAGCTTGGCTCGGATAAAGCCCCAGAAAGAGCAAATAAATCATCTACTTCATTAGCTGTATCGGTATCAATTATTATGGGGATTTTTTGAGCATTTAAAAGACTCATAAATAAATAAAAAAACAGTAAAGCTCTCATTATATATCATTTTCTAAAATCGATATCCCATTTAAATCTGAAGTAAGAACTGTTGACATATAGTTAAGGAAAGGCCTCATTGTTTTAAAATCATAAGATATATTATTAATAAAATTTGATGAAAGAACTGAATCATCATTATAATTTTTAATAAAAATATATCTTTTCATTCTAATAAGATCAATATTAGAATTATCTTTTGAAAAACCTCTAGGTGCTGTTTTTAGTGGGTCACCATCAATACTTCCCCAATTGTTTTTGAATGACTTTTCATTTATAATTTGTCTGAACTCATCAGAATCAAGTTCAAGCTCCTTTCTTATCCTTAATAAATCTTGCTTATTAGGATTAAAAAAACCACAGGCAACAAAACTTTCAGTTGGTTTTATATGAAAATAATAGCCTCCTCTTAAACTTGGAGTGCTTCTTTTAAATGAAAGGCCTAAATTAGTTTTGTATGGTGTTTTGTTTTTTGAAAACCTTACGTCTCTATAAATTCTAAACACTTTGGAATCTTTTATATTATCATGCTTATTAAGTTCATCAATCACTCTTGAAGAAAAAAACTTAATTTCATTTTGAATATTTATAAATCTAGACTTATTATCTTCAAACCAAACTCTATTATTATTTAGCTTAAGATCGTTCAGAAACGAAAATGTTTCTTTATTTATATTTTGCATTTTTAATAAAAAATTAATAATTTAAAGATATAGAAAACCCTCAAGCCATATTAACTTATAGGGTTGAAAAAACCAAACAAACTGACCTTTCTCTGTTATTAGTTTACAAGAATAGATTAACAAAGGCAAGGCTTGTAATAACAAAAAAGCCCGCTTGACAATATCAAACGGGCTTTTTTCATTTATATACAATAAAATCAACACGTTCGAATGTGCGATGGCATGTTTAGATTATGTGTGCAAATTAAATTCATTTTTAAGATTAAATAATTAGTTGTTTCCTAATATAATTGGCATTCCTGTTTTTCCAGAGCCAATTACAATAACTTTTGCATTAGGCGACTCAGCTAATTTTAAAGTTGCTTCAATTCCTTTCTCTTGAAGTATTTTATCCGTCAACGAAGCGCTTAATATTCGATTTGCTTTAGCTTTACCTTGTGCATCGATTAATTGTCTTTCTGCTTCTTTAATAGACTTTGCAATTCTAAATTCATATTCCAAAGCTTCTTGTTCTTGACCTAACTTTCTCTCTATAGCTTCTTTTATTGCTTGAGGAAGTGCAACATCACGAACTAAAACAGCATTTAATTGAATATATTGATCTTTAACAACTTTTTTTGTTTCTTCAAATATTTCATTTTGAATTGCATCTCGTTTTGTAGAATACAATTGCTCAGGAGTATATCTTCCTACAACTGATCTAGCTACAGCTCTAATTTGAGGTATCAAAACTATATTCACATAATTTTCTCCCTTTTGTTGATGTAAAAAACCTAGTTTTTCTACATCTGGCTGATATAAGACAGAAACATCTAATGTTATTTCAAGACCATTTGACGAAAGTACTTGCATATTTCCTTCAAAAAACTCTTGTTGCTTTACATTATATAAGAAAACTTTATTCCAAGGTGAAATTATAGTGAACCCTTCACCTAATGCAGGCTCATCTGTTACAACACCGCCTCCAAAGGTTCTAAATAAAACTCCCGCTTCTCCATAACCAATATTAACTGATGATCTGGAAATTAAAATTAAAATAAAAAATCCCACTGCGAGTATGGGTAATCCGATTTTTGGTAGTCGTTGCATAATAGTTAGTTTTAAAAATTAATAGTTCATTTATTTGTTATTTGTTAGGTTAACATCCCTCCGTCAACATTAATAACTTGGCCGGTAATATAAGAAGATAAATCTGAAGCTAAAAAAACACATGCATTAGCTACATCTTCTGGAGTACCTCCTCTTTTCAAAGGTATACCGTTTCTCCATTTTTCAACAATTTCTTTAGATAATTGTTTTGTCATTTCCGTTTCTATGAACCCAGGAGCTATAACATTACTTCTTATATTCCTGGAGCCGAGCTCTAAAGCTATAGATTTAGAAAATCCAATAATACCAGCTTTTGAAGCTGAATAATTTGATTGACCTGCATTTCCCTTGACACCAACAACAGAACTCATGTGAATTATAGAACCCTTTCGCTGCTTTAAAAAAGTTTTTTGAACAGCCTTAGTCATATTAAAAACAGATTTTAAATTTACTTTAATAACATCATCAAAATCTTTTTCGCTTAATCGCATTAATAAATTATCTTTTGTTATTCCTGCATTATTTACTAAAATATCAATACCTGGAAAATCATTTAATACAGTTTCAATAAGCAATTCAGAATCAGAAAAACTAGAAGCATCACTTTGATAGCCCATAGCTTTTACATCATATGATTCTAGTTCTGTAATTAGTTTGTTGGCTTGTTCAACAGATTTTGAATAGGTAAAAGCTACATTACAACCTTGTTTAGCAAATTCTATAGCTATACCTCTTCCAATACCTCGAGAAGCTCCAGTAATAATTGCACTTTTGTTATTTAGAACTTTCATTTAATTTAATATTTGAGATACTTTGGCTCCAATTTTAGCAGGAGAATCAACAACATGAATACCGCACTCTTTCATAATTCTTTTTTTTGCTTCAGCAGTATCATCAGATCCACCTACGATTGCTCCAGCGTGTCCCATTGTTCTTCCTTTTGGCGCAGTTTCCCCAGCAATAAAGCCTACAACTGGCTTTGGATTTCCTTGTGATTTAATCCAATAAGCTGCATCAGCCTCAAGTTGACCGCCAATTTCTCCAATCATAACTATACATTTAGTTTCAGGATCATTCATTAATAATTCTACAGCATCTTTAGTAGTTGTTCCTATTATAGGATCACCACCTATTCCAATAGCTGTTGTTATTCCCAACCCCTCTCTAACAACCTGGTCTGCAGCTTCATAGGTCAATGTGCCTGATTTAGAAATAATCCCAACACTACCCTTTTTAAAAACAAAACCTGGCATAATTCCAACTTTTGCTTCACCAGGAGTTATTACTCCTGGACAGTTAGGTCCTACAAGAATAGCTCCTTTTTTCTTTACATACGGAGCAACTTTAACCATGTCTGCAACAGGAATTCCTTCTGTAATAGCTATTATGACTTTTATTCCAGCATCAGCAGATTCCATTATTGCATCTCCAGCAAATGCCGGAGGAACAAAAATAATTGAAGTATCAGCCCCTGTTTCATTAACTGCTTCGGCTACAGAGTTAAAAACTGGCTTATTTAAATGAAATTGACCTCCCTTTCCAGGAGTCACACCCCCAACAACATTGGTTCCGTAATCAATCATCTGAGTAGCGTGAAAAGTTCCCTCTCCACCAGTAAACCCTTGAACAATAATTTTAGAACTTTTATTAACTAATACGCTCATTTATAATTTTTATTAAGTTATTTATTCCTTTACCCTCTCTTGATAAAGCCCTTTTTCAGTTTCAATTTTAATTTTATCTCCTTCGTTTATAAATAAAGGAACGTTTATCCTAGCACCTGTTTCTGTTATGGCAGGTTTGGTTGCGTTTGTAGCAGTATTTCCTTTTATACCAGGTTCAGTTTGAGTGATTTCTAAAATAACACTTGCAGGCATGTCAACCGAGAGAGGCATTCCATCTTCTGAATTAATTGAAATGGTAACTATTTCACCTTCCTTTAAAAACTCTGAAGAATCAATAATATTTTTATCAATATTAATCTGTTCATAATTATCTGTATTCATAAAATGAAATTGATCAAAGTCATTATAAAGAAATTGAAATTTATTAGTTTCAACTCTTATAGATTCAATTTTATGACCTGATGAAAAAGTATTATCAACTATTTTTCCTGAAGAAACACTTTTTAGTTTAGTCCTTACAAATGCTGGTCCTTTCCCAGGTTTTACATGAAGAAATTCAATCACCTTGTATATATCATTATTAAACTTAATGCAAACTCCTTTTTTTATATCTGATGTGTTTGCCATATTTAATTTTTTTGAAAATACCCCTTCATTATTCCTCTTTGAGAGTTTTGAATAAAGTTTAAAATCTCATCTCTTTCTGGAGAAGCTGTCATTTCTGCTTCGATTATCTCTGTTGCTTGAGTAGTATTATACTTTTTCTGAAAAAGCAACCTATAAATAGTTTGTATCTCAGTAATTTTATCAGAGGTAAATCCTCTTCTTCTTAATCCAACAGAGTTAATTCCTACGTAAGAAAGTGGCTGTCTAGCTGCTTTAACAAAAGGTGGGACATCCTTTCTTACTAGAGACCCTCCAGCAACAAAAGCATGATCTCCTATAGTACAAAATTGGTGAACTGCAACAAAGCCAGCAAGTATAACGTGGCTTCCTATTGTAATATGCCCTGCTAAAGTACTGTTGTTTGAAAAAATACAATTGTTGCCAACTACACAATCATGAGCAACATGCGAATAAGCCATAATTAAACAGTTTTTTCCAATCTTTGTTTTCATTCTATCAGAAGTTCCTCTATTAATAGTAACTGATTCTCTAATAGTTGTATTATTTCCGATTTCAGCCGTAGTGTCTTCCCCATCAAATTTTAAATCTTGAGGAACAGCAGAAATAACTGAACCTGGAAAAATATTACAATTTTTTCCAATTCTAGCACCATCCATTATTGTAACATTTGGACCAATCCAAGTGCCTTCTCCAATAACAACATTATTATCTATAGTGGTAAAAGGTTCAATCACAACATTTTTGGCAATTTTTGCACCAGGATGCACGTAAGCTAAGGGTTGATTCATATCTATCTTCTTTTAATTTGGGCCATTAAATCTCCTTGAGTAGTTAAATTTCCATTTACGTAAATATAACCACGCATATGACAAATACCTCTTCTAATTGGACTAATTAATTCTAATTTAAAAATCATTGTATCCCCAGGATGTACCGTTCTTTTAAATTTAACTTTATCAATTTTCATAAAAAGAGTAATGTAATTTTCTGGATCAGGAACAGTATTTAGTATTAACACTCCGCCAGCTTGAGCCATAGCTTCAATTTGTAAAACGCCAGGCATAACAGGTGCTCCGGGGAAATGACCTTCAAAGAAAGGCTCATTCATCGTGACATTTTTTAAAGCTATTACATGATTATCTGAAAGTTCAAAAATTTTATCCACTAACAAAAAAGGAGGCCTGTGAGGTAATATTTTCATTATCTCTACGACATCTAATAAAGGTTTTTTATTTATATCTACATATGGAATATTTTTTCTTTTCTCTAGCTTAATTATATCACATAAAATTTTTCCAAAGCAAGTATTAACCTTGTGTCCAGGCTTATTAGCAATAACACGACCCCGTATTCTTGTTCCAACTAAAGCAAGATCTCCAATAACATCGAGTAGTTTATGTCTCGCCGCTTCATTTGAATAATGAAGAGTTAAGTTGTCTAAAATTCCATTAGGCTTGACACTTAATTTATCTTTTTTAAAAGCTTTTTTTAACTTTTCCATTGTAGCTTTTGATGGAGGTGTATCAACATACACAATAGCATTATTTAAATCTCCACCCTTTATTAAGCCATTCTCCAAAAGAGTTTCTAGTTCGTGAAGAAAACTAAAAGTCCTTGCAGAAGAGATTTCATTTTTAAAATCAGTAATGGTTTCAAGAGATGCATTTTGAGTTCCCAACACTTTAGTGCCAAAATCTACCATTGTTGTAACTTGATACTCATCAGAAGGAATAATAGTTATTTCACTACCCGTTTCTTCATCTTTATAACTTATCATTTCACTAACAACATACTCTTCACGTAGAGATTCTTGATTTTGAATTCCAGCCTTTTCAAGTGCTTCAATAAAGAACTTGGATGAACCATCCATTATTGGTGGTTCTGACGCATTAATTTCGACGAAACAATTGTCAATATCTAAGCCAACTAGCGCTGCTAAAACATGCTCAGAGGTTTGAATTTTAATTCCATCTCTCTCAATATTAGTTCCACGATCTGTATTTACAACAAAATTAACATTTGCGGAAATTTGATTATGACCTTTAATGTCACTTCGAATAAACATGAAGCCAGTGTCTTCTGGTGCTGGCAAAAATGACAACTTTACCTGGGCGCCAGTATGAAGACCTACTCCCTCTAAAAAAACAGGTTTAGCAATAGTTTTTTGTGGAACAGTTTTTAAAATCATGATTTAATATTTATTTCAAGTTTAAAAACATGCTTAGCCTTTGCAACAAAAGTATTGATTGCATATAAATATTCAATGTATTTTGAATTTAATAAAAACATTAAACTACCTGCTCGAACTTCTTCAATTTCAGAAAACACATAAACAGTTAAATTAGACACTAACTTCATAGTTTCATATAGTTTATTTACAATTTGTTTGACTGTAAAATTCATTCGTGCAAAATTAGCAAAAAACAATGAATTGTTTTTTAAGTTCCTGTAAAATCATTACTCATGAAATTAAATTGCTTTGAATAGCATCTCATAAATAGAATAAAATGTAATTTTAAAATTAATTTAATTTTATTAAAAATTGATGAAAGTGCCAAGAATTTTATGGGTAGACGATGAGATAGATCATTTAAAGCCTCATATTTTATTTCTTAAAAATAAAAGCTATGACGTTTTAACCTGTACAAACGGTCTTGACGCAATTCAAAAAATAAAAAATAATCAATTTGATGTTGTTTTATTGGATGAAAATATGCCTGGATTAAATGGCTTAGAGACTCTTAACGAATTAAAAAAAATTAATTCTGAATTACCTGTTATCATGATAACTAAAAATGAGGCAGAACATATAATGGATGATGCTATTGGTGGAAAAATATCAGATTATTTAATCAAACCAGTAAATCCAAATCAAATATTAATTGCATTAAAAAAAATATTAAATACAAAAAATTTAATTGACAAAAAGGTAATTCAATCATATCAAAAAGAGTACAGGAGTATCTCTAATTCTTTATTAGAATTAAGTTCTGTAGATGATTGGGTCTTTTTATACAAAAAAATGACATATTGGGAGCTGGAGCTTCAAGAGTTGGATGATCCAATTATGTTTGATATTTTTAAAAACCAAATGAAAGAAGCAAATTTTCATTTTTCAAATTTTATAGAAAAAAACTATTCGGAGTGGATAACAAATAATTCAGAGACTCCAATTTTATCAAATAATATTTTTAAAAAGAAAGTTTTACCGTTTATCAAAGAAGATCAAACATGCATTTTTCTTTTAATAGATAATTTAAGGTTAGATCAATGGAGAATAATCAGTCCCTTAATTCAGCAATTTTATAGCCTACACAGTGAAGGGTGTTATTTTAGCATATTACCAACAGCAACTCAATATTCAAGAAATTCAATTTTCTCTGGATTAACACCTCAAGAAATGCAAAAACAATTTCCTTTATGGTGGAAAAATGACAATGAAGAAGGAGGAAAAAATCTTTTTGAATCTGAATTTCTAGAATCACAATTAAACAGATTAAATAAGAAAATAAAGTTTAGCTACAATAAAATAACTTCTATTTCAGATGGAAAAAAATTAATAAAAAATTTAAAAAAATTTAAATCAGAAAATCTAACTGTTATTGTTTACAATTTTGTGGATATGATATCTCATGCTAAAACTGAAATGGAAATAATAAAAGAACTAGCTCCAGACAACAAGGCTTATCGATCTTTAACCCTTTCTTGGTTTAAGAATTCTCCTCTTTTTGAATTCATTAAGTCTGCTAAAAATGATGGATTTAAACTAATTGTAACAACAGATCACGGAACTATTAATGTTGAAAAACCTATAGAAATAAAAGGAAGAAAAGAAATAAGTTCTAACCTTAGATATAAATCTGGGAGAAGCATGAGTTATGACGAGAAAAAAGTTGTTGAAGTAAAAAAATTAAATGAGTACCATTTACCTAAATCATTTATGGACAGTTCATTTATTTTTGCAAAAAATGATGATTATTTTGTTTATCAAAACAACTTTAATCACTTTGCAAGTCTTTACAATAATACTTTTCAGCATGGAGGAATTTCAATGGAGGAAATGATAATACCTTTTGCAACTTTTCTACCTAAAAAATAAGCTTTAAACTAATGGAAATAAGCTATTCACTTTCTGAAATTGATATAATTGCAAAGAAAATTTGTGATTCACTAAGGTATCCAGTAGTAGCATTTAATGGGCCAATGGGTGCAGGTAAAACAACGTTAATTAAATCAATTTGCAAATATCTTAATTTTAAAGAAAATATTTCAAGTCCAACATTTTCATTAGTGAACACTTATGTGAATTCTTCAAATAAAATTATTCATCATTTTGATTTTTACAGAATAGAATCTTTTGAAGAAGCTTTAGATTTTGGCGTTGATGAATACTTGGATTCAGGCAACATGTGTTTTATGGAGTGGTCTGAAAAAATCTCTTCATTATTGAATTACCCTATTAATAGAATAGAAATCAAAGTTATTGATAATGATAAACGTAAAATAAATTTATATTAAAATGACTTTCATAAAACGACTTGGCTATTATTTAATTGGACTTTCAATTGGAATTGTGATACTATCATTTATTTTTAGTGGTAAAAAAACTAGCTGTAATTATGGTCCGGAGGCAAGAGTTAAGAGTCAACTTCTCAGAAAAGAAATGCATATACCTAGTTCTATACTTAAAAAGGACGTTACAAATGAATTAATTAAAGATTTTATTAAAAAATCATCAATTAATTTTTCTGAAAGTAATACTAAAAAAGATTCTTGTAAAACATATATTTTAAATGGGTATTTAATATCAAAATACACTTCTGTTGAAGTTGAAAATTGTTTTAAAACTGTAACAGTTTTAGGAATTAAGTTTTAAGCTCTTTCCTTCTTTTTAATTCTTTTGATATCATGTCTAATTCACGGTTAGATTGTCCCGAAACTGATGAATTTTCATTTGCTCTTCTGATTAAGTATGGAACTACTTCTTTTACTGGTCCATATGGTAGATACTTTAGGACTCGATAACCACTTTCAGCCAAAGAAAAAGTTATATTATCACTCATTCCATATAACTGACCAAAAGAAAGGTTTTGATGATCCTTAGGTAAGAAGTTTTTAGTTGCTAAATCAATTGCTTTATTAGCACTCTTTTCATTATGACTTCCCAAAAGCATACAAAAACGATCAATATTTTTAAACATAAAATCAATCCCTTTATCATACTGAATATCTGTTTCTTCTTTGGTGTCACAAATGGGACTTGGATAGTTGTTTTTCAAAGCTCTGGTTCTCTCAATTTCCATATACGCGCCTCTAACAAGTTTTACCCCAACCTTAAAACCATGCTTTAAAGATTTTTCATTTAATGATTTTAAATATTCAAACCTATCATTTCTATACATTTGAACAGTATTAAATACTATTGGCCGTTCTTTATTAAATTCTAACATCATATCTTCGACTAATTCGTCAATAGCAGGTTGAATCCAACTTTCTTCAGCATCGACAAAAACACTTATTCCAATTGATTTAGCCCTACTGAATGTTACTCTAAAGCGCTCAATAATTCTTTTCCATTCTTCTGACTCTCCTTTAGTAAAAGAAACATTACTGCTTTTTTTTTCAAATAAAATAGTCGAACCATATCCAGTAGGTTTAAATACAGAAAATGGTAACGATAAATTGATTATTGAAGCTTCTAAAGTTTTTATAGTTGAATTAAGACAGTCATCATAGTCTTTTTCAGAATTTGCTCCTTCAACAGAATAGTGAAGATATGATTTAACATTTTTAGTGGCCAATAAATTAACAATTTTTATTGAATCTTTTTCATCAATTCCTGCACAAAAATGATCGAACACGAACAACCTAATTAAACCATCTACAGGTAAACGTAATTTAACTGATATCATAATTAAAAACTTACCTAAACCAACCAAAAAAGGATATGATATAAGTTTGAACAATAAATACGCTCGCTTTAGTTCAAAATTATTTTTTATAGAAAAAGCAGTTTTAGTACTCTTAAAACTCATTAATTTTTTTTTCAAATTTAAAAGAAAAAACTATACAGAATTGCTAAAAATAATCTTATTCCAACATAAAAACTTTATTTTTGAATAATGAATGGAATCAAAGCAAGAAGCTACTCTGTAGAATTTAAACAAAACGGGTTTAATAAGCTCGAAAAGTTAATTGAAAATAATGATTATTCATCTGTGTTCGTGATAGTTGACACAAACACAAGGGAGCATTGTCTTCCTGTGTTTAAAAAAGAGATGTCCCAACCGTTTGATTTTAAAATAATAAGCATATCTCCAGGAGAAGAATTTAAAACAATAATTTCCTGTCAAAACATTTGGCAAATACTTTCAGATAAAGGAGCAGATAGAAAAAGTTTAATTATTAATTTAGGAGGAGGAGTAATAACTGACATGGGAGGTTTTATTGCATCTACATATAAAAGAGGTATTGACTTTGTTAATATTCCAACCACTCTTCTTTCTATGGTTGATGCATCAATTGGTGGCAAAACAGGGATTGATTTTGGAAATATTAAAAATCAAATTGGTGTAATTACAGATCCTATACTAGTGATAATAGAATCTGGTTTTTTAAAAACTTTAAACCTCAAAGAGTATAGAAGTGGTTATTCTGAGATGTTAAAACACGGATTAATCAGCGACAAAGACTACTGGAATAAACTTTTAATTTTTCTTAAAAAAAACACTTTAGAGATCCTTCCTCTTATATATAAATCAATTGAAATTAAAAATAAAATAGTTCTAAAGGATCCCTTTGAAAAAAATCAAAGAAAAATTTTAAATTTTGGTCATACAATTGGACATGCAATTGAATCATACTTTATTAAATCTGATCATTTAGAAAAGCTCAGTCATGGAGAAGCAATAGCAATAGGTATGATTATAGAAGCTTCCATTTCTGTAGATAATTGTTCTTTAAATCAATCAGATGCTAATGAAATAAAAAATGTTTTTGATTCTGTCTTTTCTAAAATTAAAATTGACATCTTGGATCAAAATAATATAATATCTCTAATAAAATTTGATAAAAAAAATAGTCACGGAAATGTTAATTTTGTTTTACTAAAATCAATAGGTTTTCCAATTATAGATTTAAAAGTAACAAATAGTCAAATAAAAAAAGGATTTCTTTTCTATAATTCTTAGGCTGAATTTCTACTGGCATTAATATTTCCAAATAATGAACGGGTTACCATTTTTTTGTATACTTTCAAAAGATTCGAATTTAAATGATTTTCCTTTTTATTTTTTTGAATTTGCATCAAGGCAAATTGCTGTATAGTAATTAATGGCTGAACTATCGCTTCTCGAATTTCGATAGAAGCTTTTCCAGCTTGTTCATTTTCCATTAAAGATTTATAGCCCGTTAGCTCCAATATCATTTTTTTACTTAGTAAAAATTCATCATGAATAACATTCCAAAATTCACCGTATTCAGGATCTTCTGAAAGATATGACGTTAATTCAAAAAATGATTTTGTTAAACTCATCATACTATTAGCTATAAGAGTTCGAAAAAAAGAGCTGTTGTTATAAAGATTTTTAACTCTATTAAAGTCTTTGTTAATTTTAAAAAAATTTAAAGAAGTTCCTACCCCAAAAAATCCCGGAACATTTTGTTTTGACTGACTCCAACTACCAACAAAAGGAATAGCTCTCAGGTCTTTCAAAGAAAGCTCTTTACTTTTTCCTCTTTTTGAAGGTCGACTACCTATATTAGTTTTTGAATAATAAGGAAGGGTTGTTATGTTTTCTAAATACTTTAAAAATTTAGGGTGAGACTTGAAATTCTCATAAGCCTCATGACTTAAATCAGAAATATGATTTAGTGTGCTTCTGTCAGCTTCACCCAAATTATTAGAATCACTCTCAAACATTTGATTTTTTATACCAGAACTCAATAATTGTTCTAAATTAAATTGAGAAGATTCTAGAGTTCCAAAATTTGAACTTATAGTTTGACCTTGAATAGTTAATTGAATATCATCAGCTTGTATTATATTGCCTAAAGAGTTGTAAAATTCATGTGTTCTACCTCCCCCTCTTGCTGGGGGACCTCCTCTTCCATCAAAAAATGCAATTGAAATATTATGTTTTGTTGCTAGCTTACTTAATTCTTCTTTTGCTTTGTATATACTCCAATTAGCCATAAGATATCCACCATCTTTTGTGCCATCTGAAAAACCTAACATTATGGTCTGTTTCATGTTTCTTGTTTTTAAATGACTTGAATATGTTTTATTTAAAAACAATAATTCAATAATTTTAGAGGAATTTTTTAAATCTGAAATCGTTTCAAATAAAGGAATAATATCAACTTTAGGTTTTTCCCAATCACTCAATCGAAACATAGCAAAAACTTGAAGTATTGATTCTAAGCTATTACAATTGCTAATTATATAACGATTACATCCCTTTTCTCCATTAGACTTTTGAATTTCTTTCATAACACGAATACTCTTAAGTGTTTCAAAAGTGCTTTTATTGTTAAAAATAGAGGGGTTGATATTTCCACTAAGCTCTGTTAATAATTTACATTTTGATTTAGAATTTAAATCAGAGTATGTTTTTGAGTTTTTTTTAACTAAATTTTTTAAATCATTATGGTTAATAATATCATTAAAAACTGAATTATGAATGCTTGAGTCTTGACGCAGATCAAGGCTGGCAAAATAAAAACCAAATAATTTAACTTTATGAATTAAATCAAGAATTAAATCTCCATATAAACCATCGTATTTCTCTTGAATTAATTTATAAATTAGATCAAGTTCACTTTTTAAATAAGATAGTGTAAGTTCATCATATGATGAGTTAATCAAGCTCTTATATATTTTGTTTTCTAATTTTTCTATCCTATTTAAAACTCCTTCGAAAGTGAGTTTTCGTCTTAATAAACGAAGTGATCTGTAATAGTTACGTAAAATTGAATGTTTTAATTTTTTAGCAGTCTTAAGTGTAATTTCAGGAGTTACGTATGGGTTTCCATCACGATCTCCACCAGGCCAAAATCCAAAATCAAAAATTGAATTTTCTAATTCATTTTTTCCATCAAAAATATTTTCATTCAAGTAATTAACAATGCTTCCAGCTGAATTATAGAATATATTCTCTAAATACCAGATGAGACTTGTGGCTTCATCATAAGGTGATGGCTTTTCACTTTTATAAAAACGCGTTCTACCCAGTTGATTTAATGATTTTTTAACATTACTTAGAGAATTGTTACTGATTGATGAAGAAAGATCATTGATGATTCCCAGGACAGTGTCTGGATAAAATTGAGTTGGATGAGCAGTAAGAACTATTCTTACTCTAAAATTATTTAAATAGTCTTTTAACTTGCTTAAATTGTTTGAACTGATAGCTTCTTCTTTAATATGCCTTAATGTTCCTCTTCCATGCATATTATTTACATAAGAAAATCCTGCATCTTCTATTGCATCAAACAAAACAATTTGTCTCTCTATATATTGAATAAAATGAAACAACAGCTCATTTTGCTGATCAATAGAATGGTTAGGTAAAATTTTATTAAAAAAAGTATTAATTATTTGCTGTGGATTATCACCTTTTTTATATCCATTGTCACAATATTCCTTGAACAATGGAAGCATTAGTGATGTTTTTTTTATGCTAACAAATGGTAATGTTAAAAACAGGCTATTGTATATTTGATATTTGGATTTAACAACTTCATTAAACCGATCAATTTTGGGCTTTCTAGCCATAGAAATAATTATAGGTTATTAAATATACTATGCATCAATCTCTTTTTGTCATTTATACTTTCCTCTAAAGAAATCATTGATTCTGTTCTGCTAACTCCTTCAATGTCATCAATTGAAAAAATTATATCTTTAGCATGACTTGTATCCTTTGCTCTTAATTTACAAAATACATTAAATCTACCAGTAGTTATGTGGGCCACAGTAACATTTGGTATAGCATTTAACTCACTAAGTACTGTCTTGATTTTTTTAGTTTTAGCTAAGAATATACCAACATATGCAATAAAAGAGTATCCTAACTGCTTGTAATCTAAATTAAGTGAAGAGCCTTTAATAATTCCCGCATCTTCCATTTTTTTTACACGAACATGAACTGTTCCTGGAGAAATAAGTAATTGTTTTGCAATTTCAGTGAAGGGAATTCGAGTATTGTCAATTAAAATATCAAGTATTTGTCTATCAACTTCATCAATTTTAGGTATATCGTTCATAAATAATATAATTGTTGTTGTTATATCAATAATAATGATTATTTAATGAATTTTAATATTATTGTTAGTAATATAACGAAATAGCTATTTATTTGATAATTTTATTTATTTCTGATTGAGCTTGTAAAAAAGGCTTTTGTTTATCAAAAACAATCTTATTTTTAATTTCTGTTAATTCAATTTGAATTGACTGGTGAGAAAGCCCTGTCCAAAAATCAGCATAATCAATCATGTATGGAACAAAATTGATTTTAGAGCTCTCTAATTCTTCTTTGAAATTAATAACCAACTCCTGATTTTTATATTCTTTACCTTGGTCAACTATAGAAACACCTTTTATTAATAAATCACAGTAATCATTTTTGTTTTCCGGAATATTAAAATATTGGTCTGTTGTATAATTATTATAATCTCCACTAGATATAATCTTAATCGAATCAATTAATGCCTTTAAGACATAGTTAGTGGTTATATTTCTATTGTAATCATTAGGGTAATGTCCTGCTTCAAATAAAATAGTCGAAGTTCCAAGGTTAGAAAACTTGTCTCCTACACAGTTAATATTAAATAAATCATCATATCGTCCTATTTGACCAGGAATATCAATTTGAAGGGCTTGATTGACAGCTGCTATTACTTTCATGGATTTCGACCTTGAAGAAGAAATAGAGCCTTCAGGGCCTCCTGAGGGGGCTAATAAAGATACTGTGGCCGGTAATCCCATATGGCCAGCAGAGTATAACGAACGCTGACCGTGTAAATTAAAGCAAAAGTCTGGTTTAAAGCCATTGAACATGTTCGATAAAGCCTTACTCTCAGATTGAGATAAATCAACCGCATCTCGGTTTAAATCAATACTATTTGAATTAAGTCTTGTGTATTGTGCTGCTCCATCAGGATTAAGTTGAGGAATTATATTGAGAGTTAACTTACTTATAAGTCCTCTATGAGTGGGGTTTTCAAGTAATTCTAATAATCTACAAAGTGCTTTTGTAGTTGTAGTTTCATTACCGTGCATTTGAGACCAAATAAGAACCTTTATAGATCCATCACCTATTTTAATACCATAAATAGGCCTGTTTTCTTCACTATAACCTATAATTGATAATTTATCTAAGTTTTTTAATCCCCCTAGAAATAAATTTAGCTTATCTGGATTAAGGTAACGATCAATAAATTTTTCTTTAGCTGACATAACATTTGTAAAAATACTTTAATGCATGTTAATTTTTGTAAACAAAAAAAATTACACATGTATACAGGTTTAATCCTTAAAAGTTATGATTTGTAAACACAATTTAATAATAATAAATTAAATACCTTAATATCAGTAATTTAAATGTTGTTTATAAAGTAAAACTTTAATTATACAGGTCTTTTATAGCTTAGTATATTTATCGTATATTTATAAATATTATAATTGTTTACAATGTTAAACTACTCTGAAGTCACAAAAAGAATTGAAAAAATTATTCAAGACAATGAATTAACTGCTTCTGGTTTTGCAAAAAAAATTGGAGTTCAAAGATCTTCAATTTCCCATATTATGTCCGGAAGAAATAAACCGAGTTTAGATTTTTTAATAAAAATCACTGATTTTTTTCCTGAGACTTCCCTCTCAGAGCTCGTTTACGGTGAAAAACCACATAAACCCCCCCACTCTATCATCAGAACTGATCCAGAGGCTTTAAATGATCCTGAAATAAGTAATACTCAATTAGCGGTCAAACCAAGTCATGGTCAAACCAAAAAAACAGAAAAATCATTAATCATGCTTTATTCTGATGGTACTTTTGAAAAATATGACCTAAAGAGTTAGTATTTTTGTAAATATGAAAGTGCTTTTTTATTGTATTCCACTATTTATAACCATCTCTTGCTATACCCCCAAAAGAGATTGTATTCCCTTTCACAATGGAACCTTTGAATTTGAGACTATTGTCAATAATAGTCTTGAAACTTCAAGGTTCATAAGAAACGATACACTTGAGATAGAATTCTATCAAGGGAAAGTTGACTCTGCTTCGATTCGATGGGTAAATGATTGTGAGTGCATTTTAACTAGAATACACCCAGAAACCAATCAAGATAAAAGACCAATAAGAATGCGAATTTTAACTACAAAAAAAGACAGCTACACCTTTGAATACTCATTAGTTGGAGATTTGAAAAATACGCAAAGAGGTGAAGTAACCAAAGTAGATTAAAGTGAAATTTATTTTTTTAATAGCATAAAAACTGCTAAAGCAATTAATATAATTAATACAATTTGCAAAAACTCTTTAAGATTCATAATTTAAATTTTTTCTCTTTTTTTGCAAAAACTTTTGACGCTCAATCATAAACTGGTCTCTAGAATATGTCCTTACATTACAATAAATAGACTTAACTCCAATAGGCACATTATTTTCAAATAAATATTCATCAATCATATTAAATATTTTATCATTTGCTTAAATAAAGCCATCCCTCAAAATCTACATTCCCGTTACCATCTAAATCAATACGGTAGTAATAACTACCCTCTGGAAGGGGGCTGCCATTATACTGTCCATTCCATTGGTTATTGTATGTACCGGCATTAAAAACCTGTTTTCCAGTACGAGTAAAAACCCATATTTGTCCCTTAGGATATCTTTCAATTTCTTTAATCTGCCAGGTATCATTTATCCCGTCTCCATTAGGAGAGAAAAAGTTTGTTATTTTAAAATCTAGCTCTTCTGATTTAAAGTCCTCTGGAAAACTCTGATCATCAAGGGGATCTGTACCTGCTGCAGATTCATCCGAATTAGAGTAACCGTCTCCATCTTGATCATTATAAGGATCATCATTAACGGTATCGTTTTGGTCGGACACTCCGTCATTATCTTCGTCTAAAACAGCAGACTCTATTGCGTCGTAGATCCCATCTCCATCGGTATCATCATCGGTAGGATCTCCGTTACCGTTAGCGTCTTCAAGCATAGTGGGTACGCCATCATTGTCATCATCGACATCTATATCGTTATTAATACCATCACCATCGGTATCTAAGTTTTCTTCTAAAGTGTCGAGGATTCCGTCATTATCAGAATCCAAGTCCTGATTATTTCCTGACCCATCTCCATCGGTATCTATCCATTCCAATTCATTAAAAGGAAACGCATCAAAATCATCAGGGTATCCATCATTGTCATCATCAGGATCACAAACATCACCTATTCCATCATTATCGATATCTAACTGATCGGCATTTTGTGTTAGCCTGCAGTTATCAACCAAATCTAGTATTCCATCATTATCATCATCGGTATCTGCATTGTCTCCAATACCATCATTATCAGTATCGATACACTCATTAGGGTTATGGGGGAACCCATCATTTCCATCCAAACATGAATCGTTGTCAGTATCTGGATTATTTATATCTGTTCCTATGTAAATCTCATACCAATTAGAGAGCCCATCATTGTCGCTATCTGTAGGTAGCCAGTTTGAGTTAAAATAACTTGTCCCAGCTATAGACTCATCCTCATTACTATACCCATCATTATCATTGTCCAGATCTGCATTATCTCCGGTGCCATCACCATCATTATCGTTACATTCATTAGGGTCAAGAGGAAATGCGTCTTCTGTGTCTAAGCATCCATCCCCATCATCATCAGTGTCTGCATTGTTTCCAATTCCATCCCCATCGGTATCAGTATTCTCAGAAGAATCCTTTGGAAGGGCATCCTCTTCATCTGGAGTTCCATCATTATCATCATCTAAATCAGCATTATCTCCTATGCCATCCCCATCAGTGTCCGTATCTTCTGTAGGATCTTTTGGGAAATCATCATTTACATCAAAAGTACCATCATTATCATCGTCAGAATCATTATCATCTGGTATGCCATCCTGATCATCATCGGGGTCTGCGTTATTACCAATACCATCCCCATCGGTGTCAGTATCCTCATTTGAATCTAGTGGGAAGGCGTCCGTAGCATCATTTACCCCATCACCATCAGTATCTATATTTTCAGGATCAGTACCTATCTCGTTCTCATAGTCATTTGACAACCCTTCCCCATCGGTATCTATTGGTTTACTATTTGAATCCAGAGGATCTGTCCCAGCTATAACCTCATCAGTATCACTATAACCATCCCCATCATCATCGGGGTCTGCATTATTACCAATACCATCTCCATCGGTGTCCGTATCCTCAGTAGGATCTAGTGGGAAGGCATCTAAAGTATCATTTACCCCATCACCATCATCATCTAAATCAGCATTGTTACCAATACCATCTCCATCGGTGTCAGTATCCTCATTTGAATCTAGTGGGAAGGCATCCTCGCCATCTGGTGTTCCATCATTGTCATCATCAGTGTCAGCATTGTTTCCTATGCCATCTCCATCGGTGTCCGTATCCTCAGTAGGATCTAGTGGGAAGGCGTCCTCTCCATCTGGTGTTCCATCACTGTCATCGTCTAAATCAGCATTATTACCAATACCATCTCCATCGGTGTCCGTATCCTCAGTAGGATCTAGTGGGAAGGCATCTAAAGTATCATTTACCCCATCACCATCATCATCTAGATCTGCATTATTACCAATACCATCTCCATCGGTGTCCGTATCCTCAGTAGGATCTAGTGGGAAGGCGTCCTCTCCATCTGGAGTTCCATCATTATCATCATCGAGATCTGTATTGTTACCAATATCATCTCCATCGGTGTCCGTATCCTCAGTAGGATCTAGTGGGAAGGCGTCCTCTCCATCTGGTGTTCCATCATTATCATCATCAGGATCGATAATATTAGGAATAAAGTCTCCATCGGTATCTACTGGTTTACTATTTGGATCTAGAGGGTCTGCCCCTGCTATAACCTCATCACTATCACTATAGCCATCTCCATCATCATCGGGGTCTGCATTATTGCCAATACCATCTCCATCGGTGTCTGTTGTCTCGGCAGGATCTAGTGGGAAGGCATCTAAAGCATCATTTATCCCATCACCATCAGTATCAGCATTTTGCGGATCTGTTCCTGTGTTGGCTTCCTCACCATCAGAGAGCCCGTCTTCATCAATATCTTCGGGAACAGAAGCAGGATCTAGCGGATCTGACCCTGTTGTAATTTCATCACTATCACTATAACCATCCCCATCATCATCGGGGTCTGCATTGTTTCCAATACCATTTCCATCGGTGTCAGTATCCTCACTAGTATCTAGGGGCAAAGCATCTAAAGCATCATTTACACCATCACCATCAGTATCTGTATTTTCAGGATTAGTGCCTATCTCGTTCTCATAGTCATCTGACAACCCTTCCCCATCGGTATCTATTGGTTTACTATTATAATCCAGAGGATCTGTCCCAGCTATAACCTCATCAGTATCACTATAACCATCCCCATCATCATCGGGGTCTGCATTATTACCAATACCATCTCCATCGGTGTCAGTATCCTCATTTGAATCTAGTGGGAAGGAGTCCTCTCCATCTGGTGTTCCATCATTATCATCATCAGGATCGATAATATTACGAATAAAATCTCCATCGGTATCTACTGGTTTACTATTTGAATCCAGAGGATCTGTCCCAGCTATAACCTCATCACTATCACTATAACCATCCCCATCATCATCGGGGTCTGCATTATTTCCTGTACTATCTCCATCGGTGTCCGTATCCTCAGTAGGATCTAGGGGGAAGGCATCTAAAGTATCATTTACCCCATCACCATCATCATCTAGATCTGCATTATTGCCAATACCATCTCCATCGGTATCAGTATTCTCAGAAGAATCCTTTGGAAGGGCATCCTCTTCATCTGGAGTTCCATCATTATCATCATCTAAATCAGCATTATCTCCTATGCCATCCCCATCAGTGTCCGTATCCTCAGTAGGATCTAGTGGGAAGGCGTCCTCTCCATCTGGTGTTCCATCATTATCATCATCAGGATCGATAATATTAGGAATAAAATCTCCATCGGTATCTACTGGTTTACTATTTGAATCTAGAGGGTCTGTCCCTGCTGTAACCTCATCAGTATCACTATAACCATCCCCATCATCATCGGGGTCTGCGTTATTTCCTGTACCATCTCCATCAGTGTCAGTATCCTCAGTAGGATCTAGGGGCAAAGCATCTAAAGCATCATTTATCCCATCACCATCAGTATCTATATTTTCAGGATCAGTACCTATCTCGCCCTCATAGTCATCTGACAACCCTTCCCCATCGGTATCTATTGGTTTACTATTTGAATCCAGAGGATCTGTCCCTGCTGTAACCTCATCAGTATCACTATAACCATCCCCATCATCATCTAGATCTGCATTGTTACCAATACCATCTCCATCGGTGTCAGTATCCTCATTTGAATCTAGTGGGAAGGCATCCTCGCCATCTGGTGTTCCATCATTGTCATCATCAGTGTCAGCATTATTGCCAATACCATCTCCATCGGTGTCCGTATCCTCAGTAGGATCTAGTGGGAAGGCGTCCTCTCCATCTGGTGTTCCATCACTGTCATCGTCTAAATCAGCATTATTACCAATACCATCTCCATCGGTGTCCGTATCCTCAGTAGGATCTAGTGGGAAGGCATCTAAAGTATCATTTACCCCATCACCATCATCATCTAAATCAGCATTGTTACCAATACCATCTCCATCGGTGTCCGTATCCTCAGTAGGATCTAGTGGGAAGGCATCCTCTCCATCTGGTGTTCCATCATTATCATCATCAGGATCGATAATATTAGGAATAAAATCTCCATCGGTATCTACTGGTTTACTATTTGGATCTACCGAGCTTGACCCTGAGCTGTTTTCATCATCATCGCTATAGCCATCTCCATCATCATCGGGGTCTGCATTATTGCCAATACCATCTCCATCGGTGTCTGTTGTCTCGGCAGGATCTAGTGGGAAGGCATCTAAAGCATCATTTATCCCATCACCATCAGTATCAGCATTTTGCGGATCTGTTCCTGTGTTGGCTTCCTCACCATCAGAGAGCCCGTCTTCATCAATATCTTCGGGAACAGAAGCAGGATCTAGCGGATCTGACCCTGTTGTAATTTCATCACTATCACTATAACCATCCCCATCATCATCGGGGTCTACATTGTTTCCAATACCATTTCCATCGGTGTCAGTATCCTCATTTGGATCTACCGGGAAGGCATCCTCGCCATCTGGTGTTCCATCATTGTCATCATCAGGATCGGTAATATTAGAAATGAAATCTCCATCGGTATCTTCTGGTTTACTATTTGAATCCAGAGGGTTTGTTCCTGCTGTGACCTCATCACTATCACCATAACCATCCCCATCATCATCGGGGTCTGCGTTATTACCAATACCATCTCCATCAGTGTCCGTATCCTCAGTAGGATCTAGTGGGAAGGCATCTAAAGCATCATTTACTCCATCACCATCAGTATCTATATTTTCAGGATCAGTACCTATCTCGTTCTCATAGTCATCTGAAAACCCATCCCCATCGGTATCTAATGGTTTACTATTTGAATCCAGAGGATCTGTCCCAGCTATAACCTCATCACTATCACTATAACCATCCCCATCATCATCGGGGTCTACATTATTACCAATACCATCTCCATCGGTGTCAGTATCCTCAGTAGGATCTAGTGGGAAGGCATCCTCGCCATCTGGTGTTCCATCATTATCATCATCAGGATCGATAATATTAGGAATAAAATCTCCATCGGTATCTACTGGTTTACTATTTGAATCCAGAGGATCTGTCCCAGCTATAACCTCGTCACTATCACCATAACCATCCCCATCATCATCGGGGTCTGCATTATTGCCTGTACCGTCTAAATCAAAATCAACCCATTCTGTACCATCTAATGGAAAAAGATCGGTAGTATCATCCACTCCATCCCCATCATCATCGGTGTCTGTATTATTTCCTGTACCGTCAGAGTCTGTATCCAACCACTCTGTTTCATCCAGAGGAAAAGCATCAATATCATCATTAAATCCATCCCCATCATCATCGAGATCTGTATTGTTACCAATATCATCTCCATCGGTGTCCGTATCCTCAGTAGGATCTAGTGGGAAGGCGTCCTCTCCATCTGGTGTTCCATCATTATCATCATCAGGATCGATAATATTAGGAATAAAGTCTCCATCGGTATCTACTGGTTTACTATTTGGATCTAGAGGGTCTGCCCCTGCTGTAACCTCATCACTATCACTATAACCATCCCCATCATCATCGGGGTCTGCATTATTTCCTGTACCGTCAGAGTCTGTATCCAACCACTCTGTTTCATCCAGAGGAAAAGCATCAATATCATCATTAAATCCATCCCCATCATCATCGAGATCTGCATTGTTACCAATTCCGTCTCCATCGGTGTCAGTATCCTCAGTAGGATCCAGCGGTAAGGCATCCTCTCCATCTGGTGTTCCATCATTATCATCATCAGGATCGATAATATTAGGAATAAAATCTCCATCGGTATCTACTGGTTTACTATTTGAATCTAGAGGGTCTGTCCCTGCTGTAACCTCATCAGTATCACTATAACCATCCCCATCATCATCGGGGTCTGCGTTATTTCCTGTACCATCAGAGTCTGTATCCAACCACTCTGTTTCATCCAGAGGAAAAGCATCAATATCATCATTAAATCCATCCCCATCATCATCGAGATCTGCATTGTTACCAATTCCGTCTGAGTCTGTATCGGTGTCTTCTGTGGGATCAAAAGGAAAAGCATCATCAGTATCTAAAGTACCGTCTTTGTCATCATCGGTATCCACACAATCAGGAGAAGAGTCCGAGTCGTTATCCGAAGGTACTGAGCTGGCATCATTAGGGTCGCTACCACATGCAGTCTCATCATCATTAGAATAACCGTCTGCGTCATTATCAGTAGCTGGATTGACAATAATTGTTCCAGTAACCACCACTACATTGGAGAAGTTAGAAGCAGTACTACCCGATACTGTTAGGCTATAATTATAAGTTCCTATAATAGATGGTGTTCCTAAAATAATTGCCAATGATTCTGTCTCATCTGCAGTATTGCTTATAGTTAAACTAACTCCGCTAGGTAATCCAGAAGCTGATCCAGTATAAGTAGCTCCTGTAGCAGTGGAGGATAGCGTATAAGTAATTGAAGTGATGGCGCTACCAGCGATTACGGTCTGACTTGCTGGACCAGTAATTAAAGTTAATGTGATTTGAAATGGAGGTTCACATGATACTGGAGTACAAGTTGCTCCCCAATTAGGCTTATTAGCATTGGTTAATACTGAGCCAGCTGCAAAACCACCTGGCTCAGATGATATGCTAGGAGACGCACACCACCCTGTTAAATCTTGATTAAATGAAGTATTATTCTGAAACATATAAGTCATAATAGTCACACTTGAAATATTCCAATTACCTATAGGTTGATTAAATGAAGATGCCCTTTCAAACATATGCCTCGCATTTGTTAAACTGCAAATATTCCAATTATTAATACTGGCACTACCCCCATTATTAAATGCAGTATTATCTCTAAACATTGACCACATATTATAAACACTAGAAGTATCCCAATTCCCTATGTCTTGATTAAATGTAGGTGTACCTGGACCATTCCAATTACCAAACATCGCCAACATAACTTCTACACTAGAAGTATCCCAATCTCCTATAGGTTGATTAAATGCAGTTGCCCTCTCAAACATACGAGTCATATAAAGCACACTTGATGTATCCCAATTATTAATGTTGGCACTACCCCCATTATTAAATGAATTATTATTAAAAAACATAGAATGCATAGTA
>Ga0209709_10000648_pt1 | contig 32884 bp, 33 predicted proteins | sample ArcticOcean_MG_C_2_FD_187435 | JGI IMG/M metagenome (GOLD analysis project Ga0209709, IMG submission 187435) | Marine microbial communities from western Arctic Ocean - ArcticOcean_MG_CB4_136 (SPAdes) (version 2) | ecosystem: Environmental > Aquatic > Marine > Oceanic | place: Arctic Ocean... | reverse complement strand
AACAACAGTTTTCATTAATAATTATAATTAATTTATATTTGATAAAATACATCTTAATTGTTATGTCCACAAGTGATCTATTATGAATTCAATAAATAAAAAAGAAATAGAAAAATTTTCTAAAATTGCTAAAGAATGGTGGAATCCTAACGGAAAATTTAAACCTTTACACAATTTTAACCCCATAAGAATTAAATATATAAAAGATAATATAATTAAAGATTTTAATATTAAAACTTTAAGCAAGCCATTTAAAAATATTAAAATACTAGATATTGGATGTGGTGGTGGATTATTATCTGAGCCTATGTGCAGACTTGGCGCAAGTGTTGTTGGAATAGATGCATCCAAAAAAAATATTGAGGTTGCAAAATTTCATGCAAAAAAAAATGGGCTTAAAATTGATTATAGAATAGCCTCACCTGAAAAACTAAAAACTAATATAAAATTTGATGTTATTTTAAATATGGAGATAGTTGAGCATGTCGAAGATATACATTTTTTTATTAAAGAAAGTTCAAAATTATTAAAAAAGAATGGTGTAATGTTTATAGCAACTTTAAATAAGACACTAAAATCATATGCATTTGCAGTTATAGGAGCAGAATATATTTTAAAATGGTTGCCGATTGGAACTCATGAGTGGGAAAAATTTGTAAAACCTAATGATTTAATAAATATTTCAAAAAATAATAATTTAATTTTAAAAAAATTAAATGGGATGAAATTTAATATATTAAATAATAGTTGGAAAGTAAGTGATGATACTTCTGTTAATTATATAGCTAAATTTTTGAAAAATTAGTTCCTAGTGTCTTTTACCCAAGGTATATTCTCTGTTTCTATCCCCTCTTCTTTTAATTCTTTAAGCTCTTCTAGAGTTGCAGTACCATAAACACCTTTTAAAATTTTTTTATTTTTATAATGTATTGTTCTGGTCTCGTGTGCAAAATTTTCTCCAACATACTCAAAGTTTTTTGAATAAATTTTTGATATCTGACTAATATTTTTTTAATTTTTTTATGCTTATCATTATGAATGTCCATATTAATACCACTTTTTGATTTCAATACACTTGGTGACATTAAAGTTTTTTCGACATTTATGGAATTACAAATATGGCAATTAAGGAATTTTTGTTTTTTTAATTTTTCGTACTCTTTAGATGTGGAAAACCAACTATCAAAAAAATTATCACAATTTTTACAGATAAGTTTATATTTGATCATGATCTATAAATAATAATCAATATATCTTATACAATAATAAATTAACTTCTATAGTCTGCGTTAATATCTATATACTTTTTAGTTAAATCCATAGTGTAAGTTGTAAAATTTTTTTTACCTAAATTAAGTTCCACTATAATATCAATTTTTTTTTCTTCTCTCATGTATACTTCGGCATCAGCCTCAAAATAAGTTTTTGACAAAAGGCCTTTTTCAATAATTTTTATATGTCCAAGTTTAATCGATAATCTATTTATTTTAATATCTACATCTGCTTTTCCTATGGCCATTAATATTCTTCCCCAGTTTGGATCTTTACCAGCAATAGCAGTTTTAACCAATAGAGAATTGGCAATTGAAAAAGCAATCTTTTTTGCCTCATCTTCAGTTTTGGACTTAGTAACATTAATTGTAACAAACTTACTAGCACCTTCACCATCTTCTACAACTCTTTTTGCTAAATTTAATAATACCGAATGTAAAGCTGTATCAAAACTTTTTATTTTTATATCATTAATACTTTTTATATTTGAATTTTTGATTTTTCCAGTCGAAAAAATAGAGACCATGTCATTGGTGCTTGTGTCTCCATCGCAGCTAATTGCATTAAAGGTTGATCCTATATTCTTTTTAAGTAATTTGCTTAAAATATCATTTGAAAGATCTGCATCAGTAAATATATACCCCAAAGTTGTAGCCATATTTGGGCAAATCATTCCCGATCCTTTTGCAACGCCATAAATCTTAATTTTTTTATTACCAATTTCGCATTCTTCCATTGCTAGTTTTGGTTTCAGGTCCGTGGTCATCATGCCTAAAGCTGCTTTCACCCAAATTAATTTATTTTGGGTGTATTTAATTTTCTTAACTAGATTTATAATATTTTTTTTTATCTTTTCAGTTGGGTATTTTTCACCAATTGTACCTGTGCATCCAAAAAGAATTTCACTACTTAATACTTTATTTGGATGATCCTCATCATCTATTTGTTTTTTTGATAAATGTTGTGAAATTTCTTCTGCCACTTCTTTTAAACCTTGGTATCCCCTAGGACCTGTTAAGGCATTAGCATTTCTACTATTAACAATAAGCGATTTTATTTTTTTACTTTTTATATTCAGATTCCATTTAATATTTTCTGAAATTATTTTTGATTGTGTATAAACTGAAGCATAGTTTGCTCCATCTCTGAAGTAGAACATAACTAAATCATCTCTTGGTAAATCATATAAATTTGCGCTAACTGTTGATATTGATAAACCATCAATATGCTCTAAATCCTGAAAGTCTTTCATTTTTGACTTCAAGGCTTGTGAGTTTATAAAGTTTTTAAGGTTTATTGACATGCTGTTTAAAATTTATGTTTAATACTTATATTAAAAGTTATAATTAAAGAATGTATCAAAAAAAAGATGTTTAACCCTTTAAATTTTCTCTCTAAATTCATTAAATCAAGTAATCAAAAAGAACTTGATCAAATTGCTAAAATTGTTGAAAAAGTGAACAGTTTTGAGGATGCGGTCAGAAGCATTCCAAATGAAGCATTCGTCGGTAAAACAGCTGAATTAAAGAATAGACTTAAAAATGGTGAAGACATCGACAATTTACTCCCTGAAGCTTTTGCCCTAGTAAGAGAGGCTTCCAAAAGAACCAGAAGTGAAAGACATTATGATTCCCAAATAATTGGTGGCGTTGTTCTTCATGAAGGAAAAATTGCAGAAATGAGAACAGGTGAAGGAAAAACCCTGACGATAACTCTTGCAGCTTATTTGAATGCTTTAAATGAAAAAGGTGTGCACATCGTTACTGTTAATGACTATTTAGCAAAAAGAGATTCAATTGAAATGGGAGAAATTTATAAATTCTTAGGATTAACCTCTGGTTTTATAAATAACGATCAGGATGATTATGAGAGAAAAAAAAATTATGCTTTTGATATTACTTACGCAACTAACAGTGAGTTAGGATTTGATTATCTAAAAGATAATATGAAATTTTCTAAAGATGAAATGGTTCAAAGAGGACACATTTTTTCAATAGTTGATGAAATCGATTCTTGTTTAATTGATGAAGCTAGGACACCACTAGTAATTTCTGGTGCTGCTGAGGATAAAACAGATCAGTATTTTTCAATAGATAAACTAGTTAAGCAACTCAAACCTAAACACTACGAGATTGATGAAAAAGATAAAAATATCCTACTTACAAATGAAGGTATAGATAGTGTGGAAGAAACATTTTCGAATGCTGGAATCCTAAAAAATAATAATTTTTATGATCCAGAAAATTTAAGCTTGGTTCATCATGTAAATCAATCCTTAAAAGCAAATCATTTATTTGAAAAAGGTAGAGACTATATAGTTAGAGATAGATCTTTAAAAATTATTGATGAACTTACAGGAAGAATATTAGAAGGAAGAAGATTTGGCGATGGGCTTCATCAAGCACTTGAAGCTAAAGAGCATATAGATGTACAGGCTGAAAATCATACTCTTGCATCAATAACGTATCAAAATTATTTTAAGTTATATAATAAAATCTCAGGGTGTACTGGAACAGCTGCAACGGAGGCACAGGAATTTTATGAAATATACAATTTAATAGTTGTAATTATTCCAACAAACAAAATTATGATCAGAAAAGACTGGAATGATCAAATTTTTAGAACTGAAGTAGAAAAAAATAATGCCATTATAAAACAAATTCTTGAATGCTATAAACAGGGTCAGCCAATTTTAATTTTTACATCAAGTGTTAATAAGTCAGAAATTTATTCAGAACTATTAGATAAGGCAAAAGTAAAACATGTTGTGCTAAATGCCAAAAATCATGAAAATGAGGCAGAAATTATAGCAAATGCTGGGAAACTAAATTCTGTTATAATTACAACTAGCATATCTGGCAGAGGAGTTGACATCCAACTTGGTGGTAAAAAAGGAAGTCAACCAGATGAAGGTCTTTTAATAAATAAAAATAAAATTAAATCACTAGGAGGGCTATTTGTAATTGGTACTGAAAGAATGGAGTCTCGAAGAGTAGATAATCAAGCAAGAGGTAGGTCGGGACGACAAGGGGATGAAGGAAATTCAATTTTTTATGTTAGTTTAGAAGATGATTTAATGAGAATTTTTGGTTCGGAGTCTATGAACAACATTCTTCAAAAACTTGGACTAAAAAATGGTGAAAGCATTGATCACCCATGGATTAATAAAGCGCTTGAAAGAGCCCAACAAAAAGTGGAAGCGAGAAATTTTGATATAAGAAAAACTTTATTAAAATTTGATAATGTTTTGAATGATCAAAGACATGTAATTTTTTCTCAAAGAGACAATGTGATGAATAGTGACAAGGTTTTTGATTATTCAGATGAATTTTTAATAGAAATTGAAAAACATTTATTAAGTTTAAAAGTTCAGAACTTGTCTAAAGAAAAAAATAATGAATTTAATAATCAACTAAAGATTTTATTTGGAAAAACTATTGATAATCAAGAGTTTGAAAACTTAAAAAATTTAAAAGATCATGAACTTAAAGAAAAAATTAATTTAAAATTTTTAGATTCCAGAAATAAAAGAATTGAGCTTTTAAGTGAAGAAAAAGCTAAAGAAATTGAAAAAAGAATTTTTCTCCAATGTATTGATGCTAATTGGAAGTCACATATCCAATATCTTGAGCAATTAAGACAGGTTATAGGTCTTAGATCTTATGGGCAGAGAGATCCATTGGTTGAATATAAAAAAGAAGCTTTTAATCTCTTTGAAAGTTTATTAAATAAATTAAAGATTGATTTTGTTTCAATTTTAATAAATTTAAAAGTTATTCAAGAACCTTCTACTGAAAAAGAAATTAAGAAACCAGTAATAATAGATCCGAAATACATTGGGAAAAAAATGAGTAGAAATGAACCTTGCTTATGTGGGTCGGGTAAAAAATATAAAAAATGTTGTGGAGCCTTATAGATAATAAATTAAAGTTAATATGATTAATATAGCAACACTAGTAATGATTAAATTATTTTTTGAAGTGAACATTTTTTCAATGAAAATATTAATTTTATTTTTTTTCATACTTAATGTACTTAGATCATCTAATTGAGCAACAAAGCCCTTGTTTCTTCCTATCTTTAAAAACTTATCCTTTCTACTATCTAAGACCTCATCTCCAGTCATGTTAAGAAACTCATTTAAATTAATCTCAATTGATTTTCTTACATTGTCTAGTATTAAATTTCTATCTCTATGAGCACCTCCAACTGGTTCAGGAATAATTTCATCAATTACATTTAGATCTAAAAGGTTCTTCGCAGACAGCTTCATTGCTTTTGCTGCATCTAGTGTTCTTTTTGGATCTCTCCATAAAATTGTAGCACATCCTTCAGGTGATATTACTGAGTAAATTGAGTTTTCTAACATAATCACTTTATTGGATGAAGCTAATGCTATTGCTCCACCCGATCCACCTTCACCTATAATAATTGCAAGCGTTGGGACTTTTAATTCCATACAGCATTCTATAGATTTAGCTATAGCTTCTGCTTGCCCTCTTTCTTCGGCTCCAACCCCAGGATAAGCTCCTGGCGTATCTATAAAAGAAATTATTGGTATGTTAAATTTATCTGCAAGTTTCATTAACCTTATAGTTTTTCTATAACCTTCAGGCCTCATCATTCCAAAATTTCTTTCTATTCTTGTATTAAGGCTGTCTCCTTTTTCTTGTCCAATAACTAAAATTGATTTTTCATTAAATTTTGCAAATCCTGTTAAAACAGACTTGTCCTCTCCATAAAATCTATCACCAGATAATGGAATAAACTCTTCAAACAAGTTATCTATGAAAAACTTTGCCTTAGGTCTATCTTCGTGCCTAGCTACTAAAGTTGTTTGCCATGGATCTAAATTAGAATAAATTTCCTTTAGTTTCTTATCTATTTCTTGCTGAGATTCAGAAATTTTTTTTGTATCCACCTCTGAAAGGCCGTCTTGATTATAAGGATCTTTTAGTTTTTCTATTTCTGTCTCTAGCTTTTTAATGTCAGTTTCGAAATTTAAGTAGTTTTTCATAAAAATAATTCAATTATTAATTAAATAACAAAAAAGGCAATAAAATGATTTAAATAATTAATTATAATACAGGAACAATTGCTGTATTTATTTAATATTTGACTTAGTTCAGATTAGGTTTTACTGTTTATTTATCGGGAGAGACTATAAGTTTTATAGCGCCGAAGGAGCAACCACCCCGGAAACTCTCAGGCAAAAGGACCGATAATAAACATAACACTCTGGAAAGAGATTTAATCTCGCCGATGGAGCAAAACTCTCAGGCAAACATACAGATGGGGTCAAATATGGGTGCTATGAAAGATCAATATACAAAATTACACAACCTATCAATTTCTACAGAATTACTAAATTTTGTTAATGAGGAGTTACTTAAAAATACAAATATCTCTTCTAAAAAATTTTGGGAGGGTTTTGACAGAGTAGTTCATGAACTAGCTCCTAAGAATAAAGAATTAATTCAAATTAGAGAAGTCTTACAAAAAAAAATAGATGCCTGGCATATTAAAAATAGGGGTAACGAAATCAACTTAGAAGAATATAAAAAATTTTTAAAAGAGATTGGCTATTTAAAAGAAGTTGGACATGACTTTCAAATTAAAACCAAAAATGTTGATGAAGAAATAACTAGCACTGCGGGACCTCAACTGGTGGTTCCAATCATGAATGAGCGATATGCTCTTAATGCAGCCAATGCAAGATGGATGAGTTTGTATGACAGTTTATATGGTACCAATATAATTGAGCAGTCTGAAGATAGTGCTTCACAGAGATATGACCCCTTAAGAGGAGAAATGGTCATAAAATATGGAAGAGACTTTTTAGAAAAATATTTTCCACTAGAAGATTTGAATTGGAATAAAATTACAGGGTTTAAGATTAATAATGGTTCTTTTATTATATTGAAAGACGGTGTTGAAACATTCCTAAAGAGTAAAAATAAATTTATTGGTCACAGAGGAGAGGGTAATAATCCTTCTGCAATAATTCTTAAAAATAACAATCTACACATAGAGATACTTGTGGATTCAAAAGCTTTTAGTGCCCAGCAAGACCCTGCTAACATTAGTGATATTATTGTTGAAGCAGCAGTTTCGACTATTTGTGATAACGAAGATAGTGTTGCTGCAGTTGATGCTGAAGATAAGGTTATTTGTTACAGAAATTGGCTTGGTTTAATGAGAGGTGATTTAAAATCTATATTTGAAAAAAATGGAAAAACTTATGAGCGTAAATTAAATTCTGACAGAAACTATATTTCTAAAGATGGAAAATACTTAAAATTACATGGAAGAAGTTTGTTGTTAATAAGAAATGTTGGACATCTTATGACAAACCCTGCGATTACATTAAAAGATGGCTCTGAAATACCAGAGGGTATTATGGATGCTTTTATAACTTCAGCCGCATGTCTTCATGACATGAAACGAAAAGGTAATTCAAGAACTGGTTCTATTTATATTGTAAAACCAAAAATGCATGGTCCTGATGAAACATCATTTACAGATTTAATTTTTACTAAAGTTGAAGAAGTTTTAGGATTAGAAAAATACACTTGTAAAATTGGTATCATGGATGAAGAAAGAAGAACTTCTTCAAACTTAAAGGAGTGTATTAGAACTCTTGAGAATAGAGTATTTTTTATTAACACTGGGTTTCTGGATAGAACTGGAGATGAAATGCATACCTCTATGGAGGCTGGCCCTATGATTAAAAAAGGTGATATGAAATCCTCTAAATGGATTGAAGCATATGAAAATAACAATGTCGATATAGGTCTTCAATGCGGTCTTTCAGGTAAAGCTCAAATTGGCAAAGGAATGTGGGCTATGCCAGATAAAATGAAAGAAATGATGGAGCAAAAAACAGGTCATTTGAATGCTGGAGCAAATTGTGCTTGGGTGCCTTCACCGACTGCAGCAGCACTTCATGCGCTTCATTATCATGACATCAATATTTTTGAGAAACAAAAAGAATTACAAAATAGAGAAAAAGCAAAATTAAATGATCTTTTAACAATACCAATTGCTGATAGACCAAACTGGTCTATCGAAGAAATTAATTCTGAAATTTCTAATTCTTCACAAACACTTTTAGGTTATGTGGTAAGATGGATTGATCAAGGAGTAGGTTGTTCTAAGGTGCCCGATATTAATAATGTCGGTTTAATGGAAGATAGAGCTACTTTGAGGATCTCTTCTCAGCATATAGCTAATTGGATTCACCATGGAATATGTACAAACAAACAGGTTCTAGAAATAATGAAAAAGATGGCAAAAATTGTTGATGAACAAAATAAAAGTGACAAATTATATCAAAACATGTCACCTAATTTTGATAAATCAATTGCTTTCAAAGCTTCTTGTGATTTAGTTTTTCATGGTAGATCACAACCTTCCGGCTACACTGAACCACTTTTGCATTTAAATAGATTAATTAAAAAAAATTAGTCAGAGCTAGTTTTTATTCCAGTTCTATTTTTAAAAGCTGAATATAAAGTTCCATCATCTAGATTTTCTATTTCACCTCCAACCGGCAAGCCTTGTGCTAACTTCGTAACTTTTGCACTAGTTTTTTTAAGAGTATCTTGAATATAGTAAGCTGTAGTTTGACCCTCAACTGTTGCACTTGTAGCAATTATAACTTCTTCAATATTGTCTCTAATGACTCTTTCAGTTAATGAATTAATTAAAAGATCCTCTTTTCTTTGCCCAGGTGAAGAAATTGTTCCCCCAAGAATATGAAAATATCCTTTATAAATATTTGAATTCTCAATAGACCATTGATCAGCAATATCTTCTACTACACAAATTTTATTATACTTTGCATTAGTGTTTTCACAGTTGCTGCACCCTAATGAATGTGATTTTAAAGTACCACAAGACTGACACCTAATAACATTTTTATAAACTTGAGCTAAGGTATTAGCCATTGGTTTAACCAATTCATCTCTATTATTAATGAGTTTCAATACAATTCTTTTAGCAGACTTTGGTCCTAATCCTGGAAGTTTTGAAATTAATTTAATTAATTCCTCTATTTCAGTAATATTTTGCATCTAATTTAAAGTGGCCATTTAAAACCAGGGATACCAAGCCCACTTGCAGATTTTGAGATTTCCTCTGAAGTTTTAGATTGCAGTTCAGACTTTGCATTATTATGCGCTGCCACGATTAAATCTTCTATTATAATCTTATCTTCTTTCATGACTTCATCTGATAATTTTAATTTGACCATTTCATTTTCTCCATTTAACGTAACCTTTACTGAATTTGAGCCCGACGTTCCTTCTACCTGAATATTTTTAATCTTTTCCTGACTCTCTTTCATCTTTGATTCTAGTTCTTTGGCTTTATCTAATATTTTTGTAAAATCAGTCATTTTTATTCTCCTTCTCAATATCTTTTACATCAATCAACTCTGCATCAGGAAACTTTTCTAAAACACTTTTATAGATTGGTGAGTTTTTAAATTTTTCAATTAACTCTTTTTTTAAATCTACTTCTTTTTCTTTCTTCGAAGGTTGACCTTTTATTTTACTAAGTGTAATTATCCATCTATTATTAGTCCACTCATAAAGTTTTAGAGATAAATCTTTAATAAAATCTTTATCTAAATTTTCATTAAAAGAAATCTCTATTCTCTGATTTTCAAAATTAACGAGATTGACATTGTTTTCTAATTCATATTTTAATTTTATTTCTTTATTTAAAGAACAAATTTTTAATAAATCATCAAAGGAATTAATGAGAATGCTCTGTGTTTCGATTTCTTTATCTTTTTCTAATTTTAAATTCTTTTCTTGTACAACATTTTTCATCTGATCAATGGTTTCTATTTTATCCTTTATTCCAAATAGGTCTTTATCTTTTTTGTGGTGAGAAAGGGACGTTTCATTAATATTTTCACTTTCTGAGGTTATATTTTCAAAGTTTTTATTAGAAATATTTTTAATACTTTTTAAATGAATCAATCTAATCAAAAACATTTCCATTGATAGGTTCTGATTAGACACCATATCAAGCTCTTCTAGCGTCTTAATAGTAAACTGCCAAAATAATATTAAAGTTTCATTGTTAATAGTTTTTGAAATTTTTTTAATTTTATCAAACTCTTCATCATTCAATGAAAAATTTGTACCGTCAATACTTAAAGATTCTATATTTTTAAAATAATATAGAAGTTCTAAAAAGTCATTAATAAAAACTTTAGGCTCAATACCTTGATTATAAATTTCTCTGTAAGTATTCAAAACTTCCTTTTCTTTTCCTTCAAACACAAGTTGTAATAAATCGATTAATTGTGATTTATCAAAATAACCAAATATTTTTTGTGCAGAAGATAAATCCAATTCTTTGTCTTTATCTAATGTAAGCAATGCTCTATCTAATAGAGATAATGCATCTCTTACTGAACCCTCTGAAATTTTGACAATTAATCTAAGGGCGTCATCAGATGCATTTCCATTTTCTTTATCTTTTATTTTTTTTATAAAATTAAACAATTCTAAAGACTTAATCCTAGATAAATCAAATCTTTGGCAACGTGATACCACTGTGATTGGGATTTTTTTAATTTCTGTTGTTGCAAATATAAATTTTAAGTATTCAGGAGGCTCTTCGAGCGTTTTTAATAATGCATTAAATGCTTGTTTACTAAGCATGTGTACTTCATCAATAATAAATATTTTATATTTAGCTGTTGTTGGACCATATCGTGAGAACTCAATAAGGTCTCTCACATCATCTACACCCGTTTTGCTTGCGGCATCCATTTCCAATACATCAATATGATTTGAATTGGAAATGGCAGTACAATTCTCACAAAGGTCATCTCTACAAAGATTATCAATGCCATTTGAACAATTTAAAGATTTGGCAACTATACGCGCAGTAGTAGTTTTTCCTATACCTCTGATACCTGTAAAAAGATAAGCATTAGGTATCTTATCTGTTTTAATTGAATTTGAGATTGTTTCAGCGACAACATCTTGACCTATAAGATCATCAAATGTTTGCGGTCTATACTTTAAAGCTAAAACTTTTGTATTTTTATTCATTTTTAAAAGGAGACTAGAACCTGAAAAACTGTCTCTACGACTGCTTCTGTTAAGATCTGGTCGAGTTCAAGCAGTATTCACCTCTAGCCTCCAGCAAACTATTATAACAGTAATGTTTTCCAATCTACAAGAAAACTTTTGTATCTATTTTTCTCTAAATTTATCAGCTTCAAAAACACCTAGTACGTGAAAATCCTGACAATGAAGTCCTAATTCTTCTAGGGATTTTTGAACTTTAGGATTTTCAATGTGACCATCTAGTTCACATAAAAAAAAGTATGACTTGAATGAATTTTGCTCAGGATAACTCTGAAGTTTTGTAAGATTAACTCCATTAATAGCAAAACCACCTAGAGATTGGTAAAGAGCAGCTGGCTTACTTTTTAATTTAAATAAAAATGAAGTTATATATTTTTTGTTAGCAAATTCTGGTTGTAAAACTTCTTTGCCCATAATTAAAAATCTGGTTGCATTTGCTTTTTCATTTTCGATATTGGATGCAAGTATCTTTAAGTTATAAATTTTAGCACTTAATGATGAGGCAATTGCAGCTTCACTTTTAACCTTATTTTTTGAAATTGTTTCTGCTGAACCGGCTGTATCAGCTCTAATGTGTTCTGCTAAATTATTCTTTTTAATGAAATTCGAGCATTGAGACAAGCCCTGAGCATGTGAAAAAACATCCTTGATATCCTCCAGACTGCTTCCTGTTTGACCCAGTAGATTATGTTCAATTTTTTGGAAATGTTCTGCATATATGTTTAGTCTATATTTAAAAATTAAATATTCTATTCCTATATTACCCGTAATTCGATTTGCCTCAGGTATAACAACTCTTGAGCCAACTTCTGATAATGCTTTAAGAAAACATTCATCAAATGTTTTACATGGTATAATTTCTGCACCAGGTGTAATTTCAAGAGCTGCTAAGTGTGAATATGCTCCAAAAGATCCTTGAAAATAAATTTTGCTCATTTTAATGATTTATATTCCATAATTTTTTTTATAGCCAGATAATCTTCTTTAGTGTCAATTCCAATAGGAGAGAATTTTGCTAATCCTACATTTATTTTTAATTTATTATCTAAAGCTCTCAATTGCTCTAGTTTATTTTCTATTTCATTTTTTGTTTGTTTGAAGTTAACGAATTTTTTTAATATGCTAACCTTATAAGAATAAATTCCAATATGATGATAAATATGTTGATTTTTTTTTGACAAATTACTTCTAATAAAATTTGTTGCTATGGGAAAGTTATTTTTATTCAACTCATTTTCTGTAACAACTTTTACTACGTTTTTATTACCCAACATCTTATCATCTTTAATTACTGCAGCCAGTGTTCCCATTTCTGAATTATTATTAATCATAAGGTTATTTAAGTTAACAATATCATTCTTATTAATATTGGGCTCATCTCCTTGTAAATTTAATATGTATTCAACATTTTTAATATCTAGTTTTTTAAAAGCTTCAAAAATTCTATCAGTTCCTGTTTTGTGGTTATTGTTTGTTAAGATTGCCTTACCTCCATTTTTTATAACATCTTTGAGTATTTCATGGTCCTCTGTTGCTACCACAACTTCACCAATATTTGCCTCTTCAGCTTTCTTAAAAACGTGAGAAATTATAGATAAATTATTAATTTTTAAGAGTGGTTTTCCTGGCAATCTTGTGGCTGCCATTCTTGAAGGTATTAATATTAATGTTTTAGTCATTTTAAATTAGCAACTTTATGCGTCTAACAGACGCAAAATATTAAAAATAAGTATTTTATCTAATTATCATGTTATATGTCCAAAATAATATTATTAAAATGGATTCGTTTGAACTAAATAAAATTATTGCTGCAATTTTAATGGTTGCATTACTGGCAATTGGACTGGGGAAAATTGCAGACGGAGTATTTCACGTAAATAAACCAGAAAAACCAGGATATAAAGTTGAAGTAGAAAATCAGTCAGTTACTGCCTTAACTGAAACAACTAAAATAATAGAAGAAATTGATATAGTTGCTGTAATGGCACAAGGTGACATTACGAGTGGTGAAAAAATTTTTAAAAAATGTGCTGCATGTCACTCTATTAATAAAGGTGGAAAAAATAAAATTGGCCCTGCATTATATAATGTTGTGGGAAGAGCGGTTGGTGGCGTAGCTGATTATAAGTACTCTAAAACTTTAGCTTCGTATGGAAAAGAATGGACATTTGAAGAATTAAATGGATTTTTAAAAAAACCTTCTGTTTATTTAAAGGGAACTAAAATGTCTTACGCTGGTTTAAGAAAAGAGAAAGACAGAGCTTCTGTAATTAAATACTTAAATCAAAACAGTGATAGTCCTAAGTTGCTACCTTAACTTACCAAAACAATATAATAAAATACTTTTCTGAACGTGAACTCTGTTGAGTGCTTGCTGCCAAACTTTAGATTGTTTTCCTAAAAAAACACCATCGGAAACTTCAGATCCTCTTGGTAGACAATGTAAAAAAGTTGCATCTTTTTTAGCATAACTCATTAATTTTGAATTAATCTGAAAATTTTTAAAATCTTTAATTTTTTTAAATTTATTTATTTTATCGTTTAAGGAGATAACTTTGTCTGAAAAAACAACGTCAGCATTAATTACTGCTTTTTTAGCATCATTAAAAATACTAATCTTTCTTTTTTTCTTTTTTACCCAATCCATTACAAATTTTTTAGGTTCATAATTTTTTGGACAACCAATACTTAAATTAAAAGAAAACTTAATAGATGAGGCAATTAGGCTATTAAGAACATTATTGGAATCTCCAATCCAACAAATATTTAATTTTGAAATAGGTTTCTTTTTAATCTCTTCAACAGTAAAAATATCTGATAAAACTTGTGTTGGATGTGATGATGGACTCAGTCCGTTAATTATTGGAATAGTTAAATATTTACTAAATTCTTCTATTTTTTTATCACTATCAGTTCTTAACATAAAACCATCTCCATAAGTTGATAAAATCTTTGCAGTGTCAGCCAAACTTTCTCCACCTTTACCCAAGTGTAGTTCATTTGCCTTAACGGTTATGGTTCCTCCACCCAGTTGTTTTATTGCAAGATAAAAACTCAGCCTTGTTCTTGAACTTGCTTTTTCAAACATTTGAACAAGCAGTTTTCCTTTTAAAGGGTTGTCTTTATCTACATCAAGAGTGTTAAAATTTTTTCTTTTTATTTTTCTTTTTTTTGAATCTTCTATTATTTTTCTAAGGTCTGATGCTGGTATATCTTTAAGATTAATAAAATGTTTCATTTTTATTTATAAGTCGAACAAACTTTTTTTATAGTTTTTATTGCTAAATCTATCTCTTGTTTTTTAACATTAAGCGGGGGCAATATTCTTATTACATTCTCTGCTGCTCTAATTGTTAATAGATTATTATCCATTAATTTTTGAATAAATTTTTTTTGGTTCTTAAATAATTGTAAACCTATTAGAAGGCCTACACCTCTTACTTCTTTAATAATTTTAGGAAATTCTTTTTTAAGTTTATTTAACTCTGAATGAAAATGTTTTGATAATTTTTTAACGTTAGTAAGAAACCCTTTTTTAAATATTTGTTCTAAAACAGCATTTCCTACAGACATTGCCAAAGGATTACCTCCAAATGTTGACCCATGAGTTCCTGCGGTCATTCCGGCCGCAACCTTTTTATTCATTAAAAGGGCACCGAGTGGAAAGCCACCCCCTATACCTTTCGCTATTGGCACAATATCGGGTTTTACTTTTGATTTTTCAAAAGCAAAAAAATCTCCTGACCTTCCTATTCCACACTGAACTTCATCTAAAATTAATAAAATTTTTTTCTGATTACAGATTTTTCTTAATCCTTTTAAACACCAATCTGGAATGACCTTAATTCCACCTTCACCCATAACAGTTTCGACCATAATAGCTGCTGTTTTGCTTGTTATTGATTTTTCTAAGGCTTTATGGTTTCCAAATTCAAAATGATCAAATCCATCAATTTTTGGTCCAAAACCTTCAGTCATTTTTTTCGATCCACTAGCATAAATTGCAGCTAGCGTTCTTCCATGAAATGAGTTTTTAACACAAAGAATTCTATTTTTTTTTGGTTGCCCAATGGAATAAAAAAATCTTCTTGCCACTTTAATTGCGGCTTCCGTAGCTTCAGTTCCACTATTTTGAAAAATTACAAAATCTGCAAAAGTTTTTTTTGTTAATCTTTCAGCTAATCTCTCACCTTCTGGTATAATAAATGCATTAGACACATGCCATAATTTTTTTGATTGCTTATTAATTGCTGTTACTAAATATGGATTAGCATGACCAAGAGAATTGACAGCAATACCCTGAACAAAATCTAAATATTTTTTGCCATTAGTTGAATATAAAAAGCTACCTTTTCCATATTTAAATGCAATTTTTTTTCTATTATAATTTTTAGCTAAAGCACTCATAATTAAGATTTTATCTTATAACCTTTTTTATAAAGATAAAAAGCTACATACCATATTACAAAACTTAATATTGTTAAATATATTAGACCCACACTTGTTGAACCATCCGCTCTTCCCAGAAAGCCATATCTAAAACCATCAATCATATAAAAAAATGGATTAAGATGACTTATAGTTTGAAAAAATTCAGGTAACTTATCAATAGAGTAAAATACACCAGACAAAAAACTTAATGGAGTGATAACAAAGTTGGTTACAGTTGCCGTATGATCAAACTTTTCTGCCCAAAGACCAGTTATAAAACCTAAACTTCCTAGTATAAAAGCACTTAAAAATCCAAAAATGAAAATATAAAAGATATTGTTTATCGGTATTTCAACTATTAAAGAAAAAACAGCTATTGATATTATAGCAATTAAAAAACTCCTCGTAAGAGCTGCTAATATTATTGCCATTGAAACCTCAAATGCAGACAAAGGTGCATAAAGCATGTCAACAATATTTCCTTGAATTTTTCCTATCATCAATGAAGATACTGAATGACTAAATGATTGAGTTAGTATGCTCATTGCAATCAATCCTGGAGCTAAAAAACTTATAAAAGAGTAACCAAGAACATCCCCTCTATTATTTCCTAACGCTAAGGTTAAAACTGACAAAAATAACAAACTTGATACAAGTGGAGATAGTAAAGTTTGCTGCCAAACTGTCATAAATCTACTACATTCTTTAAGCCACAAACTTTTAAATCCAATCCAGTTTATTAAACCAAATTTTCTTACTCTAATTTGGTATTTTTTATTTAATTCAACCATAAGTAATCATATATAAATATTTAAATTTAATTGTGTAAAAAACAAAAATATCAGTTGTTTTTTATAAATTCATATGTGTATCTGTATATAGTTATAAAAACCAATTAACATACCAAATATAGATTATGAGCTGGAATAATGAAAAAGTAGACAAATTAAAAAAGCTTTGGGGTAAAGGAAGTACAGCGAGTCAAATTGCTGAAATAATAGGTGGTATTAGTAGAAATGCAGTTATTGGCAAAGCTAATAGACTAAATTTATCGTCTAAAATTAAAGTCAGAAGTGCTTTATCAAATCCAAATTCTCAAAACAGTTTTGAAGAAAATAATTCAAAGCAGAAACGTGGAAGAAAAAGCAAATTCCAATCTTTAATTATCGAAAAAGATTTTGAACCAGAAAATCCAAAAAAATTGGAAGAACTAGATGAGGGTTCTTGTAAGTGGCCTGTTGGCCACCCTGAAGAATCATCTTTTTATTTTTGTGGAAGATCTTCAATAAAAGATTTTTCATATTGCAAACTTCACCTGCTTTATGCTTACCAACCTAAAGGAAAAAAAGAAGATTCTACAGATAAAGAAGATGAAGTTCCTCAATATCTTGACAAGAAAGCTAACACTGCTTAAAAAAATTATTTTTTAAGAATTATATTTTTTAGTAGAAAATTGTCCACCATCTCTCCACATAAAGCAGTATTTTTCAACTTCTTGTTCAAAAAACTTTTTACTAGGAACACCAATATCAAAGTTAGTTTGATATTTTTTTGAAGGAATATTATCGTATTTTAAGAGTTTAAGTTGATCTACTGTCAATAAAGGTTTTGGAAATAATTGAAAGAACTTTGCAGACAAGCTTGCTAAAAAGAAAGGAAGTGGAATTAAAGGTTTATTCTTGCTAATAAGCTTTGATAATTTTTTTAGTATGTCTTTCAATGTAATAGTTTCAGGCCCGACACACTCAATTGTTTTAGAATATAATTTATTTGAAATAATTTGATAAATTATGTCTGTTAAGTCAGAGCAATGTATTGGAGTAAACTTAGTTTTCCCATTATAATAAAGTGGGAAAAATGGAAGCCTACTTAATAAAGTCATGAAATTTGTAGTAAAATTATCATCTACAGAATAAACTACAGATGGTCTTAATATTGTAGCTAAAGAAAAATTTTTTTGAATATTGGCCTCACCGTCTAGCTTACTTTTTGCATAATCTGAATCCACTGCATCATTGATGCCTAGGGCTGATAAATGAATAAACTGTTGGACTTTATATTCCTTACAAAGTTTAGCTAAAATCGACGGGAAAATAGAATGAATATTTTTAAAAGTATTGCCCTTAGAACTTTCATAAAGAATACCAATTAAGTTGATGCAAATATCTGCTTTACTAAAAAGTTTTCTAATCTTTATCTCGTCAAAAATATTGGCTTCAACAATATCAATATAACCTGCATTAGCCTGAGTTTTTATTATGTAGCCTTTTTGATGGAGATTTCTGGTAACTACAGTAACTTTATAATTATTTTTAGTAAGCTTCCTGATTAAATAACGACCTATTTGTCCACTACCACCAAAAATTAGACAATTTTTTACTTTCATATATATATAACTAAAAATGAATATTAATATTAAGCTTCACAAGAATGATCTACCAGAAGATTTAGATTTAGGCAATATTATAGCAGTGGATGGTGAGTTTATGGGTCTCAATGTTAGACGTGACCCTTTATGTCTCATTCAAATTTCTAGTGGAAATTCAGATGCACACATTATCCAATTAGATAGGTCAAAGTATAATGCTCCAAATTTAAATAAGATACTTTCAGACGAGAAAATAAAAAAAATATTTCATTATGGTAGAGCTGATATGGCTCATATTAAGCATTATTTAAAAACTGAAACAAAGAATATCCTAGACACCAAAATAGCATCTAAACTAGCTAGGTCTTATTCGGATAGTCATTCACTTAAAACTTTGATCAAGGAATTTATTAATATTGATATAAGTAAACAATTTCAAAGTTCTGACTTTGGAGGAGAATTAACTCCAGCTCAATTAAAATATTGTGCAAATGACGTTCTATATTTACATAAAATACATGAAGAATTAAATAAAATTCTTGTGAGAGAAAATAGAATTAATTTATACAATGACTGCTTAAAATTTTTAAAAACTAGAGTAGATCTTGATTTGGCATTATTTAAAGATGATATCTGGTCCCATTAAATGAAAAGAAAAGATTATAAAAAAATTGCCAGAAATGTAATTGACTTAGAAATAAAAGCATTAAAAAAACTAAAAAGTTCAATCAATAATTCATTCAATGAAGCTGTAGAAGCAATTACCAAATGCCAATCGAAAGTAATTTTGTGTGGTGTTGGAAAAAGTGGTCTAATTGCCTCAAAAATTTCTTCAACTCTTTCCTCAGTTGGAACTCCATCTTTTTCTTTATCTGCAAATGATTGCTTGCATGGAGATTTGGGGAGTATATCAAAAAAAGATGTGCTTATTCTGATAAGCAACTCAGGTAAAACTGAAGAGTTAAAACCGATAATTCAATATGCCAATAGAAATAAAATAAAATTAATAGGTATAGTTTCACAAAAAAATTCAATATTATATAATGCGTCTGATATTAAATTGCTTATACCAGATGTAAAAGAAGCAGGACTGTCTATAGTTCCCACATCTAGCACAAGTACACAGTTAGCTCTCGGTGATGCAATCTCAATAGCTACTTTGAATAAAAAAAAATTTAACAAATTTGATTTTTCAAGATTACACCCTGGTGGAAACTTAGGAGCACAATTAAAAACTGTTGGTGACTTAATGTTAACAAAAAATAAAATTCCCTTCATTAATGAAGGGCAAGATATGAAGGTAGCTTTAAAAACAATTACTGACAAAAAACTTGGTATGCTAATTGTAAGAAACAAAGCTGGAAAAACTACAGGAATAATTACCGATGGTAATATTCGAAGAATTGGACAGTCAAATAAAAATATTCAAAAATTACCTATAAAACAAGTTATGACGAAACACCCTATAAGTGTAGACATGAATATAATGGCAGCAAAAGCATTACTTATAATGAATGAAAAAAAAATAACCAGTTTATGTGTCCATAAAAAAAATAAGAATGTAACTATTGGAATCATTCATGTTCACAATATTCTTCAAGCAAACATTGAGTAAATGAATAGAAAAATACTGGTTCAAATTTTTCTTTTTTTAATTTTTTTAATTTCTGTAACCTTTTTTTACTTCACTTATTTTTACTCAAAAAAAAACCAGGAAATTAAAGTCAATAGCCCTGAAAAAATTAAAAGTTTTGCATCTAAAAATAATTTAATAAAGGATTTAGAATATTTTTCTGCTGATGCAAAAGGAAATAAATTTTTAATTACTTCAGAATATGGTGAAATAAGTGTTGAAGATTCTAATTTAATTATGATGGAAAATGTTAAAGCTAATATAAATTTAGTAAACAAGGAAATAATCATTATAAGTTCTAATTTTGCAAAATATAACAATAAAAGCCTTGAAACAACTTTTAGTGAAAATGTAACCTTAGAATATTTGGACAATACAATTAGAGCTGATAATATAGATTTATTGTTACAAAAAAGTTTTGCACAGGCTTATAATAATGTTATCTATATAAATCCTACCACAAAGGTTTTTGCTGATAAATTAGAAATTGATTTAATAACAAAAAATTCTAAGGTTTTTATGGAAAATGGTAAAAAAATTAAAATTATTGGAAAATAAAAAATGGCAATAATAAAAAAATTTAGAATTAAATCCTTCAAAAAGAATAAGCCTTTAGTTAAGCTAGAAAAAATTTCTCTTTCGTTTAGTAAAAGGCAAATATTGGAAGATATTAATTTTAGTATTAATAAAGGAGAAATATTAGGAATGTTGGGTCCAAATGGGGTTGGTAAATCTACAATATTTAATTTAATTACGGGTTTAATAAAACCAGATTTTGGCTCTATAATAATTGATAACGAAAATGTGTTGGATTACCCAATATCTGAACGAACAAGAAAATTTAAAATAGGATATGTTCCTCAGTATGGAGGATATTTTCACGACTTGACGTTAATGGAAAATTTAAAAGCTGTAAGTGAAATCTTAATTATAAATAGTAATGATAGAAATAGAAAAATAGATGAGTTGGTATCTAAATTTGAACTCGATCCTATAGTAAATGTACAAGCAAAATTTTTATCTGGTGGACAAAAAAAAAAATTAGTTATTGCATTAGCACTAATGGGGAATCCAAAAGTTCTACTTTTAGATGAGTGCTTTGCGGCTCTTGATGTATTAACTATTAAGATGTTACAGGAGCTAATTGTTAATTTACAATCTCAAGAAAATATTAGTATTTGTATCTGTGATCACCAAGCAAGAGATCTTCTTTCTTGTGTGGATGTTGCTATAGTTTTATCTAATTGTAAAATTATAGCTAAAGGAACGCCATCTGAATTGGTGAAAGATGTGAAAGCAAAAACTGCGTATTTCGGTGAATCTTTTAAATTTAATTAAAAAAATTCAAAAATGCTAAATCAACTATCTATTAATAAAAAAATTCATGCATTTAACAAAACAATAATTGTAAGTGGCGATAAAAGTTTGTCCATTAGATGGGCTTTATTGGCCTCTCAAGCGACCGGAAAATCTAGAGCTTATAACCTATTAATGTCACAAGATGTTATGGCAACTTTAAATGCTCTTAAAAAATTAGGAATTAAAATTAATTTTAAGAAGAAGTACTGTGAAATTCTCGGAAATGGAATTAACAGCTTTAAGTATAAAAAAAACCTCACAATTGACGCTGAAAACTCAGGAACTTTAGGTAGATTAATACTTGGTTTGCTAATTAAATCTCCACAAAAAATTAAGTTAATTGGAGACAAAAGTTTATCTAAACGAGATTTTTCTAGAGTAACAAAGCCATTACAAAAATTTGGTGCTCAATTTTTTCATAAAACAAAAAATAAATTACCTTTGTCAATTATAGGTTCAAAATCACCAATGGGCATACACTATATAGAAAAAAAAGGTTCGGCTCAGTGCAAAAGTGCTGTAATGCTTGCGGCACTTAATGCTAATAGTGAAACTTCAATAAAAGCAAAAAAATCCAGAGATCACTCCGAATTACTTTTCAGATATTTAAAAATACCAATCAAAATAAAAAAGACAAAAAAATATGATTTTATAAAAATCAAAAAACCAAAAAAAATTAAATCTTTCGATTATAGAATTCCTGGAGATATTAGTTCAAGCGCTTTTTTTATTGCACTTACAATATTATCTAATGACTCCAAACTATTAATTAAAAATGTTAATGTTAATTCATCAAGGAAAGGTGTTATTAAAATTTTAAAAAAAATGGGGGCAAAAATATCTTTTAATAATCAAAGAAATTATAAGGGGGAAAAAATTGCTGATATTTTTGTTAAAACTTCGAATAATCTTAAAGGTTTTAATTGCCCATCAGAATTAAACTCTAGTGCCATTGATGAATTCTTGATTATTTTTTTAGTTGCCGCAAGAGCAAAAGGTGTGTCGTATTTTAAGGATATATCTGAACTTAATCAAAAAGAAAGTCCAAGATTAAATTGGGGATCTAAAATTTTAAATATGATGGGTGTAAAAACAAAATTAACCAAAAACTCTATTAAAATATATGGTCAGCCTAATCTAGAAATTAAAAAAAAAATCATAATTAAAAACTTTTTAAAAGATCACAGAATTTTTATGATGAGCACGATTGCAGCCTTAACTTGTGGAGGTGAGTGGAAAATCTATGATAAAGATTCTATAAACACTTCATTTCCATCATTTTTAAAAATAATAAAAAAAATAAATAATAGAGCTTTATGAGGTTAATAAATAAAATTAAGGTTGCAATAGATTCCCCTGCTGCTGCAGGTGCTGGTACACAAGCAAGACTAATTTCTAAGCACTTCAATCTATTTTATTTAGATACGGGTAAAATCTATAGATTGATTGCAAATATCAAACTTACCCAACCAAAAAAATATAGTTATGCTTTAATAAAAAAAATAATGAATAAATTAAGTATGAGAGATTTACAAAATAAGAAATTACTATCTGATGAGGTCGGAACAATGGCCTCTATAATATCAAAAGATAAACAAATAAGACGGCTTGTTCATGCTTTTCAAATTAAAAGTGCCTACCACCCTCCTAAAAAGTATAATGGTTCTTGCCTCGACGGAAGAGATATAACTTACAAAATTATTCCCGATGCTGATTTTAAGTTTTTTATAACAGCAAACGCAAAGACTAGAGCTTCAAGAAGACATAAAGAGTTAAAAGAGTTGAATAAGAAAATGTCCTTTAATGAAGTGTTAAAAAGTATCAAAAAACGTGATAAAAGTGATTATAATAGAAAAATCTCTCCTCTAAAAAAAACCAAAGATTCGGTATTGATAAATACTACGAAGCACACTAAAAGAGCATGTTTTTTAAAAATAAAACAAATTATGAATAGGAAACTAAAAATTTAATGGAAATATATAAAGATCTTTCAAACCCTGCCTCAAAAGAATTCGAACAGCTACTAAATTCACAATTCACAAAAACAGCAAACCTGGAAGAAGGAAAAATTATCACAGGTGTGGTAAATAAAGTAACTGAAAACTTTGTATTCCTTGAGGTACCAGGATTAAAATCTGAACCTATCTTAGATATTAATGAATTAAAAAGTATGGGTATGCTTGATAAAGCAAAAGTAGGTGAAACAATTTCTGTTCTTCTAGAAAGACTCGAGGATAAAAAAGGTGAAGTATTGGTATCAGCTTCTAAAGCACAAAAAATCCAAGGTTGGGACAAGCTAGTTGAAGCCTATGAAAAAAATGAACCTATAATGGGTAAAATCACAGGACGTGTTAAAGGTGGCTGTATAGTCGAACACATTGATACAGGATCACTAATGTTTTTACCAGGATCACAAATTTCAGATAAGCCCCTAAAAGATATTAGCCATTTGATGAACGAACCACAAAAATTTGCTCTTATTAAATTAGATAAAGTTAGAGGTAATGCTTGCGTTTCTCGAAGAGAAATTATTTCATCATTTAAAAAAGAGGATAAAATTAAAATTGTAGAAAAATTTAAAGTTGGAGATATTATTAAAGGTGCTGAGGTCAAAGGCTATAGCTCATTTGGTTGTTTCTTTAGTGTTAATAGTGAGCTTGACGTTTTAGTACACCTTCAAGAAATATCTTACTCAAGAGTTAATCACCCCGATGAAGTTTTCACAATAGGGGAAAAACATGACTTAAAAGTTATCACTGTAGATCTAGAGAAATTACAGGTCGGTTGTTCAGTCAAACAACTTTCGCCAGATCCTTTTGAAAATATTTCAAATTATGAATTAAATAAAGTCTATAAAGTAAAAGTAGTAAAATTAATGGACTTTGGAGCATTCTGCGAACTTGAAAAAGGTCTATCAACTTTATTACACTCGAGTGAATTAAGTTGGACTAAAAAAAATATACTAGCAAAAAAAATGTTTGCAGTAGGAGATGAAATTGACTGCATCATTACAGAGATTGATAAAGAAAAAAGAAGAGTTGCAATTTCACATCGTCTAACAACTGAAAATCCTTTTGAAGTTTTTGAAAAAAAATACCCCATTGAATCTGTGGTTGAAGGAGAAATTGTTAGTAAAAATGAATATTCTATTTTTTTAAAAATTGATGGTCTTGATATCGATGCTTTTTTACATTGTAACGACCTTACCTATCTAACAAACGCCGAGGAAGAACTGGCTAAACATAAAATCGGTGATAAATTAAAAGTTAAAGTATTAGAAATTAAAACAACCGAACAAAAAGTTAGAGTTGGCTTACGTCAAACTCAACCAGATCCATTTGGTTGGTTTAAAGATAAAAAAATTAAAGATACAATTACAGTTAAGATTGTATCTACTGACAACAAAGGTTTGGTTGTAAGACCCGAAGGTTGTGAAATGGACTTTATTATTAAAAAATCTGCTATCGCTATAAATGCGGCCGATGCAAGACCTACAAGATTTACTGGTAGTGAAAGAATTGATTGTGCTATAGCTGAACTAGATATTGATAAAAGAAAAGTTACATTGAGCATCAAACTTCTTGAAGAGATAGAAAGAAAAGAGGCCTTAGAAAAATATGGTGCTGAAGGTTCAGGTAAAAACTTACCCTTTTCTTCACTTTTTGACGCTCTTAAAAAGAAAGATGACAAAAAAAAAGAAGAAGAATAAAAATTGGCTATTGTAAAATCAAAGCTTCTAAAAGATCTTTCCGATAATTATCCAAATTTTTTAAAAAAAGACTTAAAGAGGTTTGTTAATATTATTTTGAATGATATTAAACAGGCTCTTAAAAGAGGAGATCGGGTTGAACTAAGAGGTTTTGGCATTTTTTCAACTAATACCCAAAAAGCTAGATTGTCTAGGAATCCTAAAACAGGTGAAAAAATTAATACACCACAAAAAAAGGCAATTCACTTTAAAATGGCTAAAGAACTATTTAAAAAAATAAACAATGGCAAATAAAAATATTTTTTTAGCATGTGATGTTTCAAGTCAAAAAGAAATACTAGATTTACTAGAGTTAGTTCATGAGGAAATTTCAGGAATTAAAATTGGCTTACAATATATCACTCAACGAAGCCCTGAGGAAATTAGAGAACTTTCAAAATTTAAAAAACCTATTTTTTATGATGGCAAATTTTTTGATATCAAAAATACGTTGATAGAATCTATAAAATCCCTGAAAAGTTTAAACGTAACCTATGCCACTGTTCATTTACTTAACGGTTTAGATGCACTTAAAAAAGCAAACGAAACAGCAAAAGAGTTTGATTTACATTTATTAGGTGTATCAGTTTTAACAAGTTTTAACGATGAGGATCTTAGGAATCTAGGATTTAATAATAAAGTTGAAGATCAAGTTAAAAGATTAATTAAGATAGCAGTTGATGCAAATCTATATGGAGTGATTTGTAGTCCATTAGAAATACGGATGATTAAAAAAATTGCCCCTAAGCTTAAATGTTTTACGCCTGGAATTAGAATGGGAGATACTATGGATGATCAAAAAAGAACAATGAATGCAAACGAGGCAATTAAAGAAGGAAGTGATTGTTTGATAATTGGTCGACCTATTACAAAGGGAGACCCCAAGCAAAATATAAAATATATACTTTCGACCATAGAATAAATGAAGTTAAAAATTTGCGGAATATCTGATCCCAAAACTTTAAAGTATTTAACGGCACACCCCTACCCGCCTGAATATATTGGTTTTATTGTTAATTATCCAAAGTCAAAAAGATTTGTTGAGTTTGATAAACTCAAAAATCTCTTAAAAATTAATAAAAATAATTCCAAATATGTTGCTGTGCTTGTTAATCCTAACAAGAATATTTTAGAAAAAATAAAAGATTTACCTTTTGACTATTATCAAATTTATGATTGTTCTTCAAATGAGATAAAATCTATTAAAAATAAATATAAAAAAAAAATTATTGTTGCAATAACTGTCAAAGTTAAAAGAGATATTATAAAATTCAGGGAATATAATGAATATGCAGATATAATATTATTTGACGGTAAGGGTTATGAAAAAAGCTTATCTTTCGACCACCAATTGATTAAAAACCTTAAAATAGACAAAAAATTAATGTTAGCTGGAAATATCCAAATTGAAGATAATCTTGAAAATTATAAAAAAATAACTGACATTGTAGATATTTCTGGAGGTCTAGAAACATCTGGATTAAAAGATATTTCAAAAATAGATATCTTTTTAAATAAAATTAAACAAATTAATGATGAAGCTTAAAAAAGGAGTTCCACTAATTGATCAACATGACAATAATGGCTTTTGGGGTGGTAAATTTGGTGGAAATTTTATTCCTGAAACTTTAAAAAAACCTATCGAGGATTTAACTGACCTTTTTAAAAAACTAAGACATAATAAAAATTTTCTGAAACAAAGAGATTTTTACTTTAAAAATTATATTGGGTCTCCCACTTCATTTATAAAACTTGAAAACTTATCTAACTACCTAGGTGGAGCACAAATATATGCTAAAATGGTGTCTGAAGCGAACGGAGGTGCTCACAAAATCTATAATGCTACAGTTCACTGTCTTATTGCTAAAAAAGCAGGAAAAAAATATGTAGTAGGAGACACTGGTGCTGGATACGCAGGAAAAATGCTGAGTATGGCTGCTAAAAAATTTGATCTAAAATGTAAAATATTTATGGGAGCAAAAGATATAATAAGACAAAAACCTAATGTTGATGCTATGAAAAAAAATGATGCTGAAGTTGTTCCTGTTTATTCAGGTAGTCAAACATTAGTTGATGCCGTCAGTGAGTGTATGAGATACTGGGTTTCAAACTGTGATAATACACATATGTGTGTCGGTTCAACAGTTGGTCCAAATATTTTTGTTAAAATTTGTGGCTGGAGTACGGCTCAAATTTCAAGAGAATTAAAGCTACAACTTAAATCTGAATTTCAAATAATACCAAAAAAAGTCAAACTAATTAATTGTGTTGGCGGTGGAAGTTCAGCTTATGGGTTTTGGAGCGAGTTTATAGATTATGACAAAAAGCAAATTGAGTTAATCGGTGTTGAGGCTGGAGGACCTAAGAATTCAAAACTACATGCGGCACCTTTAACAAGTAATGCTAAACTTGGAATTTTACACGGAGCAGCAGCTTATGTTTGCCAAAATAGTGAAGGACAAATTAATGATACTGAATCAATTTCTGCAGGGTTGGATTATCCAGGAGTGTCTCCTATTCATTGTTTCTTAAAAGATACAAAAAGAGCAAGATACACATCTGCGACAGATGAATCTGCATTAAATGCTTACAAACTTGTTACAAAACTTGAAAAAATAAATCCGAGTTTAGAACCAAGTCATGCTTTTGCTGAGGCAATTAAAATTGCACCCAATCTAAGTAGGAATACAATTATAATTGTAAATTCTTGTGGTGATGCAAAAAAAGATAGAGATATTTTAAAAGCAAGATTAGGAAATATTAACTAAAATGTCTTTAATTAATTCAGTTTTTAAAAAAACTAAAAATGAAAACAGGCCTGCTTTACTTACCTATACTGTTGCAGGAGATAATACTAAAAAAAAATCTTTAGAAATATTAAAATCAATTGCAAACTATGCAGACATTTGTGAGATAGGCTTTCCTCATAACACTCCTATTGCTGATGGTGGTCAAGTTCAATCGAGTGCGTACAGAGCATTAAAAAATGGTATTAAAATCAAAGATGTATTTTCAATAGTAAGGGAATTTAAAAAATCAAAACAAGCAAAGCCAGTAATATTAATGGGTTACTATAATATGATTTATCAATATGGTGATGATAACTTTATAAATATTTGTAAAAAAGTAGGTGTTGATGGATTAATCGTAGTTGATTTACCCTACCCTGAAAACAAAACTTTTGCTAAAAAATGTAAAAAAAATAATATTAATTTTATTCAACTAGTATCTCCCACCACATCTCGAAAGAGAATGCTAAATATTATTAAAGCCTCTCATGATATGGTTTATTATATTTCAATGTTGTCAACAACAGGAGGTAAATTAAAAGTCTCATCTAGAGAAATTCTCAGAAGATACAATAAGATTAAAAAGTTAAATAAGAAAAAAAATATAGTTATCGGCTTTGGAATTACAGAAAAGACAATAGCTTCGCTAAGAAAAGCTGATGGATTGGTGGTTGGTAGCGCATTATGTCGAGAAATCTCTAAATCTGTTGAAATGCGACAAAATCCTGTCACAAATGTAACTAATATTGTGAAAAGATTAAAAAATAAAATTACATGAATTGGATTAAAAAAACATTACGTTTCGGTGAAAAGATAAAGAAAATTATCAAAACACGTCCAAGTAAAATTGACATTGCAAATAGTGACTGGACATCGTGCTGTAAAGGTCCCATTCTTAAAAAAGATTTAAAAGATAATTTATGGGTATGCCCATCTTGCAATAAGCATCATAGAATAAATCCACACCAAAGATTTGATATCATTTTTGGGAAAAAAAATTATCAAATTTTAAAAACACCTATTCCTTTAGATGATCCTTTAAACTGGAATGATTCAAAACCCTACAAAGATAGACTAAAAGCTGCTAGAAAAAAAACAGGTATGAATTGTGGAATGATGGTAGTTAGTACAAACATTAAGAATATAAAACTTACTGCTATTGCATCAGACTTTGATTTTATTGGTGGCTCAATAGGTGCGGCCGAAGGTGAGGCTTTCTTGTTCGGTATTCAACATGCAATTGAGAATAAACAACCTGTTGTTGTTTTCACAGCTGGGGGTGGGATGAGAATGATGGAATCATTAATTTCACTTTCACAAATGACTAGAACAACTTTAGCAATTAACGAACTTAAAAAAAATAACTTGCCTTACCTTGTGGTGTTAACTGATCCGACAGCAGGTGGAATTACTGCTTCATACGCAATGCTGGGTGACATACATTTGGCTGAGCCTGGTGCTCTAATTGCCTTTGCAGGTTCTAGGGTTATTCAAGGAACTGTTAGAGAAGAATTGCCTCAGGGATTTCAAAGAAGTGAATATGTTGAAAAAACTGGATTTATAGATTTAATTGTTGAGAGAAAAAATTTATGTGAAAAAATTGGTACATTATTATCAATATTGTTAAAGAAAAATTCTGCTATAAATTCATCAGAAAATGAAACTTCAGAAGATAGTAGAACGCTTACAAAAGCTGCATCCTAAAGAGATCGACCTAAGTTTAGATCGAACTAAGGATCTTTGTAAAAAATTAGGAAATCCTCAAGATCAAATTAATTGTATTTCAGTTGTTGGCACCAACGGGAAGTATTCAACTATCCAAGCTCTCTACAGTATTCTGAAAGAAGCTAAATACAAATGTAATATCTATACAAGTCCTCATATACAAAAAATTAATGAACGATTCACTTTTAATAACAAAACTTTAACAGATGATGAGTTGGCAAATCTTTTAGCTGAGATAGAGGAAGCTAATAATAAAAAACAAATTACTTTTTTTGAAATTCTTACTGTTGCTTTCTTTCATAATGCAAGAAAATACCCTGAAAATATTAATTTAATTGAATCGGGCTTATTTCACAGATTTGATGCTACAAATATTTTAAAGAAGAATTTAGCCAGCATTGTAACTGCTATTGGACTTGATCACTTAGATTGGCTACCTAAAAAAGATCAAACAGTGGAGAAAATAATATTTGAAAAAACTTCAACACTGTTAAATTCAAAAATTATTATTGCCAAACAAAACTCCAGTAGAATCATCAATCATATTGAAGACACTATTAATAATAATCAATCTAAAAAAATAATTTTTAATAAAAACTATAGTTTTGCTTTGAAAGAGAATGATTTCTTTTATTTTGAGGATGACCTTGGTGGAATAAAACTTCAAAAACCCAATCTACTTGGTGAATTTCAATTAGAGAATGTTTCAACCGCTATTGCTACAGCTAGACAACTAACAAATTATAAGATAACTGATGAACACATAAAAATTGGTATCACTAAAATTGAAAGTATTGCTCGACTCCAAGAAATTAAATTAGGCAAACTCAAAGATTTAGTTAAAAATAATCAATTATTTGTAGATGGTTCACACAATCCACTTGGTGCAAAAGTATTAAATGAATATCTTCAAGGTTTGAATTGTAGAAAACATATCATTTTAGGAATGATGGCCAATAAAGATCATAATGAATATATGAGCTACTTTAAAGGTGTTGAATCATTAACAGCCATTGATATCCCAAATCAACCTAATGCTATTAAAGGAAATGAACTTAAGGAAAAAATTAAAAGCATTAAAAATATCAAATACCAAAATTCAGTTGAAGATGCCATTACATCAATTAATCTGCAAGAAAATGACATTATTTTAATTACAGGATCTTTATATCTTGCAGGAGAAGTATTAAACTTAAATTAAATATTTTCTTTAATCCAAGCAACAATATCTGATTTTGGTGTTGCACCAACTTTAGTTGACTTTAATTCTCCATCCTTAAACAATAGCATTGTAGGGATTCCTCTAACACCATATTTGGTTGGAGTATTTGGCTCATTATCTATGTTGTGTTTTGCAATTATTACTTGATCTTTCATTTCATCAGAAATTTCCTCTAATGTTGGTCCAATTTGTTTACATGGTCCACACCATTCAGCCCAAAAATCTACCACAATTGGTTTTGATGACTTTAAAACTTCTGTATCAAAATTATCGTCTGTTACGCTTATTGTTGTCATAATAGATATTATATATTTGATTCAACTTATTATTCAATGTGTAAAAATATTTTTTTTTAGTTAATGCACAGAACGATTATGCTTGCTCATATTTTTTCTGTATTCCTTCAACAAATTCATTAATTTCATCTAAAAACTTAAGCTTTTTCTCATCTTTATCGTTTGTGTATCTATCTCTTAAATTATCACATTCAAAATAAAACTCCTTACATGTCCACCATTTCTCTTTCTCGTCACTTAATATTCTCTCTGCTATTCCTCTTTTTATGGTTTTAAACATATCTGCTGGCAATGTTTCTGGTGATTCTTGATAAATTATCTTTTTCCCAAAACTTACCATTCTCTCATCTTCAAATTTATCAAGTAAAATTAATTTATCCTTCCAAGACGCTGCATGCCATTTTGGAAATAACGCTGTATCTTTTTGAGGTGTAAATTTTTTATAAATCGTCTCTTCAGCAAGTAGATCAATCTGTGAATCAAATTGTGCTTTATCTTCAGCAGTTTCTCTTAATGCAGTTAAAACATTTTGAGAGAATCTCTCATTATCGTTTACTAATTTTGCACGCTTTTTAATTAAATCAAGATCAAGATTACAATATGGTTCAGTTTGTAATCCATAACTTGCATCTAAAATTATTGGAGCTTTGTTTGATCGTATAGTTCTTAAAAATTTTAATTTTTTAATAGCACTTTTAAGTTCTGAAATGGACATGTCAAATAATGGAATTGGATCAATTTTAAGATCAAATGCTTGGCCCCATTGATAAACTGGATGAATACAATGCTTAGGGTGAAGTGGAGCAACTACAAATCTATAATTTTTTCCAAAATGATATTCAGCTAATGTAAACATCTTCTCTGTTTTAAATATTGTTTCTGTATCACTCTTGTTTGCTGTTCTTAAAAAAGTATCCCATGTTTGAGGTTGATTTTTTTTAATTAAACCTAAAACTTTGACAGTTAGTTCTGCATCAAATAAAGCTGAGTGAGCTCCTGAAGATTCAAAGCCATTCATTCTAGCTAGCGACTCTAGTTTCATTACTGCATTACCTTTTGCATTTATTTCTGTTTTTACGACACTCTCATCAACAGCATGAGCTCCTCTTGCTATGTTTAATCCATCATGTCTTTTATTTGGAGTAGCATTTGTAATATAAGGGTATCTAATTCCTCTAAAAAATTCATTTCTTATCATCTCATCATCAAAACCAATATTTGACCAACCCATAAATATTGCTGGGCTCCACTTTTTAAATACTGCTTCCAGCTGAGATAACATTTGATAATGACTTAGGTTTCCCTTCGTTAATAAATCAACACTAGTTTTATTAACTATTAAGGCCATTGCCTGAGGCACTTCACCTTCTGGCAGTCTGCATCTAAAATTAAATCTGTCTAATTCTTTAAAGTTTGCATCAACTAAAACGCCACCTACTTCAATAATACTTCCCCACGAAGTATTGGCACTGCTAGATTCTATATCCCATATTGCTAAATTCATATTAATTCATATTCCTTTGGTAATAAAATTGTTCAACTTTTTCTAAAAACTTGTTTTGATATTCTTCTAATTTTTCGTCTTGAATTCTGAAGTCTTGGAATAAATTATCTACAGTGCAAAGTAAAACAATTCCTTGAGTTATTTTTGAATTGTGGACAACGTTATGAGCTAATGAATAGGCTCCTAATTGGAGATAATAATCCTCAATCCATTCTTCTTTTTTAGGTTTATTCGATTGTTTAAAATCTATAATGGTTTCTTGCCCTTCATACACACCTACTGCATCACATGTGCCAGCATATTTTGAAGGGTAGTATAAACAGGATTCTGTTCCCCATATCTCTGACAATTTTCCTTTAATTCCTTGCTCAATAATTTCATCAGCCATTTTTTTAGATTTATTTTCTATTTCTAACATTTCT
>Ga0209709_10000646_pt1 | contig 32900 bp, 31 predicted proteins | sample ArcticOcean_MG_C_2_FD_187435 | JGI IMG/M metagenome (GOLD analysis project Ga0209709, IMG submission 187435) | Marine microbial communities from western Arctic Ocean - ArcticOcean_MG_CB4_136 (SPAdes) (version 2) | ecosystem: Environmental > Aquatic > Marine > Oceanic | place: Arctic Ocean... | reverse complement strand
ACATGCCTATTTATTTCACTTACGCTGTAGATTTTTTTTTCTGTATTAATCATAATATTTTAAATATACAATATATAGGGATACATTTGTTTACTTTTCTTAAATAAAATTTATAATACCGTTTTGTAGAGAGGTTAATATGCTAAAAGTTATTCAGGAAGCGCTAACATTTGATGACGTTCTCCTCGTGCCTGATGCATCCAACATACTTCCTTCGCAAGCATTATTAAAAACTCAACTAACTTCTAAAATCCAATTAAATATACCTTTAATTTCTGCTGCTATGGATACTGTTACAGAAGCTGAATTAGCTATAGCGATAGCTCAAGAGGGTGGTATTGGAATTATTCATAAAAACTTAACTCCAGAAGCTCAAGCTCGCCAAGTCACCAAAGTCAAAAAATATGAAAGTGGTGTTATTTCAGATCCAGTTGTAACTTCTCCAGACTGCTCTATTAAAGAAGTTCTTGAATTAACTGCTAAGCATAAAATATCGGGTGTTCCTGTCGTAGAGGGAAACAATCTTGTGGGAATAGTAACTTCTAGAGATTTAAGATTCGTAAGTAAAGTAAACCCAAAGGTGTCGACTATTATGACGCCAAAGGAAAGGTTGGTTACTGTTCAAGAAGGAGCCAGTAAAGAGAGTGTTAAAGAGCTACTGCATAAACACAAGATAGAAAAGATTCTGGTAGTTAATAAAAAATTTCAACTTAAGGGAATGATTACAGTTAAAGACATGCAAAAATCAAAAGATTTCCCAAATGCTTGCAAGGATACCCTTCAAAGATTAAGGGTTGGTGCGGCTATTGGAGTTGGAAAAGATATGGATGATAGGATTCAGAGATTAATTGACGCCGAAGTTGATGTATTAATTATTGATACTGCTCATGGTCACTCTAAGATGATAATAGATGCAGTAAAACTAATTAGAAAAAAATATTCAAAAATACAGTTAATCGCAGGTAATATTGCAACTAAGGACGCGGCGAAGGCCCTAATTAAAGCCGGTGCAGACGCCGTAAAAGTCGGTATTGGTCCTGGATCAATTTGCACTACCAGAATTGTAGCTGGCGTTGGGGTTCCTCAGATAACTGCTATAGCTGAAGTTGCTAGTGCAACCAAAGGAACAACGGTCAAGGTTATTGCTGATGGAGGCATAAGATTTTCTGGAGATATCGCAAAAGCATTAGCGGCTGGCGCAGACTCGGTGATGTTAGGCAGTTTGTTTGCTGGTACGACAGAAGCACCCGGTGAGATAGAATTATATCAAGGCAGGACCTATAAAAGCTACAGAGGGATGGGATCTATAGGAGCCATGAAAAGTGGATCAAGCGAGAGATATTTTCAAGAGCAAGAAACTGCATCAGAAAAACTTGTTCCAGAAGGCATAGAAGGAAGAGTGCCTTTTAAAGGGCCTATGACAAACATACTTCATCAGTTATTAGGTGGTATTAGGTCAAGCATGGGTTACCTAGGTTGCGCAAATATAAAAGAGTTACACACCAAAGCAAAATTTGTAAAAATTACAAATGCAGGAATGAGAGAAAGTCATGTGCATGATGTCGCAATTACAAAAGAAGCTCCAAACTACCAAATAGATAAATAATGCACGATCAAAAAATATTAATAATTGATTACGGCTCCCAATACACACAATTAATAGCAAGGCGAATAAGAGAAAATAATACTTATTGCGAAGTAATTAACCCACAATCAATAAATAAAAAAAATTATTATAATAATGCAATAGGAGTGATTCTTTCTGGCGGACCAAGCTCTGTAATAAATGACAATAGTTATGATTTACCAGACATCTTATTTTCAAAAAATATTCCTGTTTTAGGTATTTGTTTTGGAATGCAACTATTGTGCAAAAAATTTAATAGCAAAGTCAAAGAGTCAGCCTCAAGAGAATATGGAAAGGCGTCTTTAAAGATTAAAAAAAATGTAAAAATTTTTAAAGGGATTGAAAAATCACTGGAAGTCTGGATGTCACATGGCGATAGCGTAACAACAAAGCCTGATAATTTTTCAATCATAGCCTCAACAAATAAAAAAAGTATATCTGCGATAAAAGAAAATGATAAAGAGATATACGGCTTTCAGTTTCACCCAGAAGTTACGCATACTCTAGATGATGGAAAAATCATATATAATTTTGTAAAAAATATTTGCAAATCTAAGGGTAGTTGGACTACAAAAAATATTATAAATAATCAAATTTCTGATATTAAAAAAATAGTAAAAAAAGATAACGTTATTTTAGGCTTGTCAGGTGGCGTAGATTCTTCTGTAGCGGCAGCAATAATTCACAAAGCCATAAAAAAACAACTAACTTGTATATTTATTGATAACGGGCTTTTAAGGCTAGATGAAAAAGAACAAGTAGAAATAGGATTTAAAGACTTTAAAAATATTAAAATAATATATGTTGATGCTTCTAAGTTATTCCTGAGAAGACTTAAAAACATTACTGACCCTGAAGAAAAAAGGAAGGTAATTGGAAAAGCATTTATTGATGTGTTTCAAAAAGAAGCAAAGAAGATTAAAAACGTAAAATGGTTGGCGCAGGGAACTATTTACCCTGATGTAATTGAATCAGCCGCTTCTTCTGAAAGCGCTCACCTTATTAAATCACATCATAATGTTGGTGGTCTTCCAAAAAATATGAAATTAAAATTACTTGAGCCTTTGAGAGAATTATTCAAAGATGAAGTTAGAAAAATTGGAGTTGGCTTAGGAATAGAAAAAAAACTAATTAATCGACACCCGTTCCCAGGACCTGGTTTAGCAGTAAGAATCTTAGGTGAAGTTAAAAACGAATATGCAGATACTTTGAGACAAGCAGATCATATTTTTATAAGTATGCTTCATAAAAGAAAATTATATAATCAAATCTCACAGGCTTTCACAGTTTTTATGCCAGTTAAGTCAGTTGGAGTTACAGGTGACGGAAGATCATATGGTAATGTTGTCTCTTTAAGAGCTGTTCAAACTATAGATTTTATGACAGCAAAGCCTTTTAACTTTCCGTTTGATTTTTTAGAGGAAGTTTCAACAAAAATAATAAATGATGTGCCTGGCATATCTCGCGTATGCCTAGATATTTCTTCAAAACCCCCTGCAACTATTGAGTGGGAATAAAGTAAAGCAGATATAGCGCTACAAACTATACATACTTGCTTTTAAAACCTTCTTTTCTGAATGTATTTCTGCATAGAATTTGTATATGCTCTTCTATATTAGGGCCTAAGATTTACTTCTGTATTAAAATTTTATTTTATGCATACTGACATAGTAAATTAAATATTTGAGAATTCCTATGAAAATACCTCTCACCACAATCTTTTATTGTTTTGCTTTACTAGCATGCTCGTCTAATGCTTTATCAGGCGCTGATGATGACATAATTAGCTCCGCTGAACAGAGAGCTATTAATGCTACAAACGGTATTTTGAGATCTTTGACCTCTGGATTAACAGAAACTTTAGAAGCATTTGATAGCGTAAAATATTTAGATATTGCAGTGGAAGTTCAGGATACTTTAAACCCAGCCATTAGTATCACCAATGTTAATAGTATAATTGAAAACACAAACTCAGCATTTTTTAATCAAAATACTTTTACTCATAATAAAGATGAGCAAACTATTAACTTTGGATTAGGTTATAGAAAACTTTTAAATAATGACAAATTACTTTTAGGCGCAAATATTTTTTATGATTATTCATTTGACGATAATCACAGAAGAATTGGTGCTGGTATCGAGGCAATATCAAGTGTATTTGATTTGAGAAGTAACATATATCAGGCAGAGAGCGATATTATAACAACAACATCTGGTGCGACAGAAGAAGCTCTTGATGGATGGGATGCAAGACTGGATTATCATATACCGGTAGGTTTTGATTTAAGAATATTTGGAACATATTTTGATTGGGAAAATAAAGCAAATACATATGAAAATAAAGGTGAGCAATATGGTATTGCAGGCCAGTATGGCTTGGTAAAGTTTGAGGCTGGCTATAGAGACGAGGAAGGCAATAAAAAGAAAGACGCATTCGCTAAAATAAGTCTTGTAATACCTCTTGGGTCAGTTGCATCTTCTGGATCTATTTCTAGAGGTATGATGGAAATGGTTAGCGTTAGAGATCAGTTGTATGAGCCTGTAGAAAGAGAAAACAGAATTAGAGTTGTAAAAATTAGTGCTGGTAGCGTAGTCGTTAGCGGATTTTAAACGGAGATTTTATGTATAAATTTATAAAAATATTTTTTAGTATTATGACCTTATTGTTTCTAAGCAATACTTTTGTTTATGCAGATACATTAGGTGATGCAATCGATGCCGAGAATTGCAGTGACAGTGATTCTTCCGATTGTAGTGGTGTATGTACCCAGACAAACAATGTTATAACTATTGCAACAACAGGAAGTGATGATGGTGGTGTTACAGATGCAGATAGTGGAAACATAAAGGATTATTGTAACGAAAAACCAGACGAATACCGCATAACTTTTTATAAGGCAGGTCTATGTGTAGCGGATCCTTATGACAGGACTGCAACTTTAAACCCAACAGATGCTCCAAATTGTTATAATTTTTTTGTAAACCCTGACGGAAGAGCAATTACATTAACTTATGATGCTGCTTCAGACACTATAACGCAAACAGGAAGCTTAATAACGGGCGCTTTGAATTTTCAACTAGGAACATACGCTTATGCTTATGTCATAGTTGATAATCATTTGGAAGTAAAGCATGAGCAAACATTTTCTGAGGCTATGAAGGGTTACCATGCTAATGGGTCGTCGTATAGTTCTGGAATAACTTGCTGGTCAAATGGTGTTGTTACAACTTATACGAATGCAACAAATGCTCAGCGTGGGTATAATGCTGCAAGCGTAAAATCTTTTGGTCAAGATAGTTCCAATACCACATCATTAGCTATGACATGTGGAGCAACTGGTGATGCTGCGCCAGTTTACAATGTAGAAATTATAGAAAATATGTCAGACGATCCTGGCACAGAAAATAGCAGCTTTAGTGCAAATTCTGGAGATTACGCAGCGATTGATGGAAGTCTAGATGAGGGTGTTGGAAAATTATTACAAACTGATGATTTGACTACTGCTACGAGCCATACAAATGCTGCTAGAATTTTTTATCCAATCCAATTTGCTACACCTTTAGTTGTATCGCCAGACACTACTACCTTTGAAATGTCGTTTGGTGTTTCTGGGTCAGTAAGTCTAGATTTCACAACCGACGGATCTAATAATCTAATCCATCTAAAAGCTGGGGCCGATCCATTTACAATGATGTTTACATCTGATTAATTTTTTTTATTTTATATAAAAATTTAACGCGAGAAAAAATCTTATTTAAAATAATTCTCGCGCAATTTCTAGATCTTATATTTTTCCGTCTAATCCCATTTGATAATATTTATGGACGATGCTTTCTTGATTGTCCAATAACCAATCGATGCTTGGTTCATTTTTCATAGCTTTATGTATTGCTTGAGCAGTAGCTTTTCTATGTATATCAAAAAGAATTTTGTGATCTAAATTCTTATCATCCACTACTGATGGATTTAACCAAACAGAAACTATAATACCTAAATCATTTGCTTTTTCTTTTGGTATATCGCCATTTCGTACAGCATCCAACACACCATTAGCAATAGCAGCCTGAACAGTGCCCATTAATATATTTGTGTATTTTGTATCTTTAACTGTTACTTTGCTAACCATTATAGTGGCTGGTTTAACCATGATGTCAGTATTCATTATAGCTAATACTCTTGTATGACCCTTTACCTGGTCTCCTAGAAGTGTTGCAAAAGCAGTTCCTACAGGGCCGTCAAGCTCTCCAATTATTACTTCAGGCTCTGCAGCAGTCCCTGGAGGACCACCTGCAACTAGTGATTCTGCAACTCTCATTACTATTCTATCGCTCATTTTATTTACCCCTTGAAAATTTATAAATTTAAATTAATACTTAATAAAAAATTATAATAACAATTTAAGTCAACTAGTTCTATGAGTTAATGTATGAATAATGAATTATATATAAAAAAATGTTTAGCACTTGCTAAAAAATCAGAGGTGAAAAATGAGATTCCTATCGGAGCTGTATTAACGCAGAACAATATTATTTTAGCGGAGTCTCATAATTTATGTATCAACGTTAATGATCCTACTGCTCATGCGGAAATAAATGTCATCAGATCAGCTTGCGAAAAAATTAATAATTACAGAATTAATAACTCAGTTTTATACACAACTCTCGAGCCATGCTTGATGTGTGTGGGCGCAATTTGTGAAGCAAGAATAGAGTGCGTTGTATTTGGGGCATACTCTAGCAGCGATAGTAGCATAGATGAAAAGTTTAAAGTTTTAAAAGAGATGTATAATTTAGACCACACGCCAAAATTCATAGGTGGGATTTTGCAAAATGAGTGCTCGTTAATGCTTAGAAATTTCTTTAAGAGAAAGAGAAGTTAAGTTTATTTTTTTTTCATTGTAAATAATATCTAGATATGATTTTATCCTTTCAACATATTTAACAGGTTCATTGCCTCTAGCATAACCATATTTACTTTTCTTATAATATTTTTTTATTCTTAATTTAGGTAAATGTTTTTTAACATCAGACCAGTAATTTGGATTGTGACCAAATCTTTGTGCAATAATTCTTGCGTCCTCTAGGTGCCCTAGACCAACATTGTATGATGCAAGTGTCATCCAGACCCTATCAGAGCCTACTATAGATTTTGGAAGCCTTCTGTATATGCTCTCTAAATATTTTACACCACCATCTACACTCTGATCTGGATCTAAGCGATTTTTAATATTTACATAACTAGCGGTATCTTTAGTAAGCATCATTAATCCCTTAACTTTAGTTTTTGAAACCGCTTTATGGTCCCAATGTGATTCTTGGTAGGCGATAGCCGCTATTAGCTCCCATGAAAATGTTGAGTTTCTTGTGTATTTTTTAAAATAACCAATGTACTTAGGCAGTCTTTCATTTATTTTTTTTACAAAAATGACTTTTTCCAAGTCGTTCAAGGGTTTATTCTCACCTATTGATAAATAAATGTCTCTTTGTACAAAGCATTTGCTTTCATCATATGAAGATATATTGTTATTAAACGAATTGCTGCCAGAAAATCCAAAAGTACAGATTACTGGTAATATATAGAACATTATATATTTGTTTAGGATCATTTCTTTAGAGGGTTGCCAAGTAATAATATTATTCTTTCCTTATACACTTGGGGAAACATTCTAACACCATATATTGTGTTTTTCAACATCATAATCACATTAGAATATTCTAATATATTGTTTTAAATAGTAATTTCCTCTGCAATAAAACTTGTCAGAAACCATCTATTGGTGTACTTTACAGAACTTGGTTAGTTTTTAAAAAAACAGAAAAGCAGTAATAAAATAACTGTAAACTATAAATTCTTTGATAATCATAATGTTGAAGAAAAATTGGAGAGAATAAATATAAATGGCAACAATTCCAGGTCTTATTTTATCGCATAAAAAATCTCACCCAAACGCAGTAGCGCTTAGATATAAGCAGCTAGGCATATGGAATGCATACACATGGGAGCAATATTTATCTGAAGTATCTGTATTAACAAATGCTTACAAATCTATAAATGTAAATAAAGGTACTGTAGTAGCAGTTCATGGTAACAATGTGCCAAAACTTATATTTTCAATTGCAGCGATACAGGCATTAGGTGGAATTATAGTCCCAGTACATCCTGACTCAACTGATGAAGAGCTTGCAAAAATATTAAATGATTCTAAAGCTGAAATATTAATTGCTGAAGATCAGCAGCAAGTAGATACATATCTTAGGATAGAAAGCATCACTCAAGTTAAGAATGTAATTTATTTAGATGGAAGAGGTATGAGTGCATATAATATGGATGTATTACATTCTTATGATGAAATATCTTCTAATAAAAATAGCTCTGATTCTCACATAGAAAATTTAGCAGGTGCTGTAAATGATAGTGACATAGCTTTTTATTTATTTGATGAGCACGAAAACATAATGTACAAGGTAAGTCATTCAGCAATTATTAATAACAGTGAAAAAATTATTGCCTTAAACTCTCTAAGCAGCAAAGATTCAATGGTTTCTTATTTACCGTTATCAATACCTACAAACTTATTGTTTACTTACGTCACATCATTGGCGAGCGGTATGTCATTAAATTTACCAGAAAGTAATCAGACGATAGAAAAAGATTTACAAGAAATTGGCCCATCAATTTTATACGCGCCATCATTTGTATTGAAACACATGATTTCTTCTATAAGCTCAAGAATAGAATCCGCGACAGAGTCTAATTATCGAAGATATATGAGTCATCAAGAAGTCCTTATGGAAGCATATGAGCAAGAAATCTCAAATAAAATTTCTGTTATTAAATGTAATTTAAAGACATTACTTAAGTTTCTTCCTTTTAACTTTTATATTCCAGTTCCAACAAAAATTTGTAAGGCATGGGTTATGCTGACAACATTTGCGCCAGCAAAAAATATTTTTGGTCTTACTAATATTAAACATGCGTTTGTAAGCGATGGCGTTTTATCAAAAGTTAACTTTGATTTCTTTCACGCTATAGGTGTGGAAATCCAACACTCATTTGGAACAGCTGTATCTTGTGGATGTATATCAGTCCAACCAGACCATTCTGTTTCAGCCGAAAACTCAGGCTCTGCTATGACCGGCACTGAAATAAAAATCAACGATAAATCAGAAGTCTGCTTCAAATCAAATTGTATGGCAGAGTTGGTTGATGGAGCCTTAAGTACGGAAGGTGGCTGGACAAATTCTGGCTACATTGGAAATATTGATGAGTCAGGAAGCGTAGTAATTAGAGGAAGATCTGAAGACGTCATTACATTAAAATCAGGAACAACCTTCTCGCCTGAAAGTATAGAAAATCTAATTTCATGCTCTCCTTTTATTAAATCAACAATGATAGTTGGCGAAGGAAAAGATTCATTAACTGCGGTTGTGGTAATTGATCCTAGCTCAGTAAACTCATGGGCGGATAGAAAAAATATAAGATTTACCGGATATACAGAGCTTGCAGCTACAGAAGCAGTTAGAGATCTCGTTAAAGACCACATAAAATGTGTTAATGAAACTCTAGATGCTGAGCAAAAAGTAAAAAGATTTGTAGTGCTGCATAGAACATTGATAATGACTGAAGGTGAGGTCTCTAAAACAATGGAAGTATTAAGGAAAAATATTCTAAAGAACTTGCACGATGTGTTTACCGCTATAAATGAAAATAAAGATAAAATTATTGTTAACGATATAGATAAAATAAGTTACGAAATAAATATAAATAAAATATAAATAGCAAAAAGAGAGAATAATGTCAGATATATTAAAAGTAGAAAATGTAACTCTTCAATTCGGTGGTGTTAAAGCTATAACAGACATTAGTTTTAATGTTAAAGAAGGTGAAGTATGCGCGGTTATTGGTCCAAATGGTGCGGGTAAAAGCTCAATGTTAAATGTAATAAACGGAGTTTACTTGCCGCAGATAGGAGCTGTTACCTATGACGGAGTTACAAGAAAAACTATTAACCCAAGAGATGCTGCGATAGCTGGAATGGCAAGAACGTTTCAAAATATTGCGCTGTTTCAAGGTATGACCGTTCTAGAAAATATAATGACGGGCAGAAATTTATTTATGAAATCTAACTGGATGGAGCAAGGTCTTAATATAGGTAGAGCAAGGGAAGATGAAAGAGTGAATAGACTTGCGGTAGAAAAAGTAATCAAGTTTCTACAAATTGAATCTATTAGAAAAACACCAGTATCAAAATTGCCATACGGCCTGCAAAAAAGAGTAGAGTTAGGAAGGGCTTTGGTGTCTGAGCCAAAAATACTATTATTGGATGAGCCAATGGCTGGTATGAATTTAGAGGAAAAAGCTGACATGTCATGCTTTATTTTGGAAATTAACAAAGAGAAGGGTATAACAACAGTTATGATTGAACATGATATGGGTGTTGTGATGGATATTTCAGATCATGTGGTGGTTTTAGATTATGGTAAGAAGATAGGTGATGGTACACCAAGTGCAGTTATGGCAAATCAAGATGTAATAGATGCTTATCTCGGGGTAAGCCACTAATTTAGAGGAAATTTAAAATGGGATTTGATTGGGTATATTTAATAGAAGTTATAGTTGGTGGATTACTCTCAGGGGTTATGTACTCTCTAGTAGCTATAGGATTTGTATTAATCTACAAATCATCAGGTATTTTTAATTTTGCTCAAGGAACAATGCTTTTGTTTGCGTCTTTAACATTTGTTAAAATGACAGAGAACGGCATAGGCTTTTGGACGGCATTATTTATTGCTTCTGGCATCATGGTAATTGTGGGTGTGGCAACAGAGAAATTTGTAATGAGGCCGTTAGCAAACCAAAATCTCTTGGCTCTATTTATGGCGACAGTAGGTTTAGCAACTTTCCAAGAGGGTTTTGCTCAGTTCATGTGGGATTCAGATGTGCATGGTCTTCAAATGAATAAATTTATAGATATAGCTCTACTAGACTCAAGACCAATTTTTATATCTGATTACATACCATGGCTGGACCTTTTGATACCTAGGTTTGATATCTTCGCATCATTAGTAGCGGGAACGCTGATTGTTGTCTTGGCTTTTTTCTTTCAAAAAACAAATACAGGAATGGCGTTAAGAGCTGTTTCAGATGATCACATGGCAGCTATGGCTGTTGGAATACCATTGCAAAAAGTATGGGCGATAGTATGGGCAGTTACAGGTATTATTGCTTTGGTAGCGGGTTTATTGTGGGCAGAAAAAGTAAGTGTCTCATTCACGCTGATTGAAGCAGTAATGAAAGCTCTACCAGTTATTCTTATTGGTGGATTAACGTCTATCCCTGGAGCCATTATAGGCGGTCTAGTGATTGGTGTTGGCGAAAAATTAGGGGAAATATATTTAGCAGAATTATTTGGTGGCCAAGGCATAGAACTATGGTTTGCATATTTTATGGCATTAATGTTCTTGGTAGTTAGACCTCAGGGTATGTTCGGCGAAAAATTAATCGAAAGGGTGTAAATAAATGATATATAGAGAAACAGGACATTTTGTAACAAATTATTTAAAAGATAGAGAAATCTTCTCAATGACCTTTGATAAGGTTGTAGTAGTTTTAGGTTTACTATATTTATTTTTATGGGTGCCAAATACTTCAGAGTATTTTCTAAGTGCGCATGTTATACCAATCTTAGCGGTTGGATTAGCAACAGTTGGTTTAAATATACTAACAGGATTAACAGGGCAGCTATCTTTAGGAACAGCTGGATTTATGTGTGTAGGAGCATTCGGCACATATAACTTAATGTTAAGAATGCCAGATTATCTTATGTCACTACCTGTTGCGTTATTATTATCAGGTATATTTGCAGGGTTTGTAGGTGTTATATTTGGGTTACCAGCTATTAGAATCAAGGGTTTTTATTTATTAGTATCTACTCTTGCTGCTCAATACTTCGTATGGTGGTTTTTTAATTCGTACGCTTGGTTCTTAAATTATGAGTCATCAGGTGTGGTTGCTATAGCGCCTAAATTCTATGATTATTGGGGTTTAGGGAATCTTCTTGGGGTTGATATGCAGGGATACCCAGCAAGATACTTATTAGCATTAGTTATATGCTTAGGGTTATCGTATTTTGCAAAAAATTTATTAAGAAGTAATACTGGCAGAAACTTCATGTCTGTTCGCGACAGAGATATAGCGGCAAGCGTCATGGGGATTAGTGTACCAAGAACCAAATTACTAGCATTCTTCATAAGTTGTTTCTACTGCGGTGTAGCTGGTGGTATTTACTCGTTTTTATATATAGGTAACGTAGATTTAATGATTTATAGTGTTGACCGATCATTTACGATATTATTCATGTTGATTATTGGTGGATTAGGTTCAATTTCGGGATCTTGGTTAGGTGCTATATTTGTATATGAGTTCCCAATTTTATTCACGTTTATTGGTGATTACATATTCCAGGGCGCTTTTAATACAGCGGTTGTAGAGAACGTATCTAACATGGTTTATGGTGTATTTATTATTGCTCTATTAATTAGAGAGCCTGGTGGTTTCGCAGCTTTATGGGGAACTACAAAACAAAAATTAAGAATGTGGCCGTATCCACACTAAAGTATAAGAGGAAAAAAAATGTCTAAGTCTTTATTGAAAGTAAATAATATAGAAGTTGTATACAATCACGTAATTCTAGCATTACGCGGAGTCACTTTAGACGTAGAAGAAGGAAAAGTTGTTTCATTATTAGGAGCAAATGGAGCTGGTAAATCTACAACACTTAAGGCATGCTCAAATTTATTGCAAGCAGAGCGTGGGGCAGTAACAAAGGGCAGTATTGAATATGAAGGAAAAGATATTGCTAACTCTGATCCTTATAATCTTGTGAGAGATGGAGTGGTTCAAGTGCTCGAAGGTAGACATTGCTTTGCTCATTTAACAGTAGAAGAAAATATTATGACGGGCTCATTTATCAGAGATGACCCAAAGGAAGCGAAGAAAGATCTAGAGAGAGTTTATGATCATTTTGAAAGAATTAGAATTAGAAGAAAAAGTCTAGCTGGATTTACGTCCGGAGGAGAGCAGCAAATGGTGGCAATGGGAAGAGCGCTAATGTCCAGACCAAAATTAATTCTTTTAGATGAGCCGTCAATGGGTTTAGCACCACAGTTGGTAGAAGAAATTTTTGCTATTGTGAAGGCTTTAAATAGTGAGGGTGTAAGCTTTTTAATAGCAGAACAAAATGCAATGGTTGCTCTTAAATATGCTGATGAAGGATATATTATTGAGAATGGTAGGGTGATATTAAAAGGAAAAGCTTCAGAGCTCCTTGACCGTCCAGACGTAAAAGAAATGTACTTAGGTGTAAGTGAAGAAGGGAAGACAAGCTTTAGGGATATTAAGTATTATCACAGAAGAAAACCTTCGTTTAGTTAAGCGTTAATTCCTTTTTGCTGATAATTAGCCCGTCTAAGTCTACGTAGATATAGTCACCTGGCATAAATGCTGTATTCATAAAGCTTATATCTATATTTTTTTCACCAATACCTTTTTTAACACTCTTTACTGGTATAGTTGATAGAGCAAAAACTCCTAAATCAATACTGGCAATGATGTCTGAATCTCTAATGCAGCCATTTATGATAATTCCTGACCAGTTATTCTTAAAAGCAGTCTCAGCAAGCATATCACCTAGTAAAGCACATTCTGTAGACCCGTTTCCATCTACTACAAGCACTTTATTGGATCCATCTGTATTCACAGCTTCTCTAACCATTGAGTTATCATTAAAGCATCTTATTGTGCTTATTTTTCCACAAAATGAGGTTATATTTCCATAACTTTTAAACTTTTGGCTCAATATCACAAGATCATCACTATATTGATCACATAAGTCTGCAGTCTTAAATTTTGTATTATTTTTCATATATATTAATAGTTTATGTTGTTTACTTATAAATTAATTTAAGTGTTTTTTGTTTGCTCCTAATATTATACTGTAATTTTATCAAAGATATAAAAATTTTTAAGGACTAAAGGGTAATAAGTTGGTAAGATACGCACGCAATAAAGACTCTATATTTTTCAAATAATATTCAGTAAATATTAAAGATAGTTAAAGCTATTATTTCTACTTATATCAGGAGACAAAGGTGAATAGAAAGGAACAAATTAAGCAATTAGAAAACGAATGGAAAACAAACCCAAGATGGGCAAATGTCAAAAGAGGTTACTCAGCAGAAGATGTTGTGAGACTTCGAGGATCTTTTGTTCCAGAATGCTCTTTAGCTAAAAAAGGAGCAGATAAATTATGGTCGCTGGTGAACGGAAGCGCAAAAAAAGGATATGTGAATTGCCTAGGGGCTTTAACAGGCGGGCAAGCAATGCAGCAAGTAAAAGCTGGGATTGAAGCAATATATCTATCTGGTTGGCAAGTAGCCGCTGATGCTAATACATCAGAAACTATGTACCCTGATCAGTCCTTATACGCTTATGATTCAGTGCCTGCTGTAGTAAGAAGAATAAATAATAACTTTAAAAGAGCAGATGAGATTCAATGGGCTAAAGATATAAACCCAGGTGATGAAGGTCACGTGGATTACTTTGCACCAATTGTTGCAGATGCAGAGGCAGGATTTGGCGGCGTATTAAATGCTTTTGAATTAATGAAAAATATGATTGTTAATGGCGCTTCTGGTGTGCATTTTGAAGATCAATTGGCCGCTGCAAAAAAATGTGGTCATATGGGCGGTAAAGTTTTAGTTCCTACTCAAGAGGCAGTTCAAAAACTTATCGCAGCTAGACTTGCATCGGATGTTCTGGGTGTGCCAACTTTATTATTGGCAAGAACTGATGCAGAGGCAGCAAATCTAATTACTTCAGATATCGACGAGAACGATAAACCGTTTTTAACAGGCGAAAGAACTCCTGAAGGATTTTATAGAACCAACAATGGTATTGATCAAGCTATATCCAGAGGGCTTGCTTACTCGCCTTATGCAGATTTAATATGGTGTGAAACTGGTACTCCTGACTTAGAGTTTGCAAGAACTTTTGCTGAAGCAATACACGCAGAGTACCCAGACCAATTGTTAGCTTATAATTGCTCACCTTCATTTAACTGGAAAAAGAATCTAGACGACGCAACTATTGCTAAGTTCCAAGACGAGCTAAGCGCGATGGGATATAAATATCAATTTATAACTTTAGCTGGTATTCATAACATGTGGTACAACATGTTTGATTTAGCCCATTCTTATGCGGCTGGCCAAGGAATGAAGCATTATGTAGAAAAAGTCCAAGAGCCAGAATTTGCTTCTGCTGACAAAGGTTATTCATTTGTAAGTCATCAGCAAGAAGTTGGTGCTGGTTACTTTGATGATGTTACTACTGTTATACAGGGTGGAAAATCATCAGTTACAGCTCTTACTGGATCTACGGAAGAAGATCAATTTTAAATTTAAAACTTTTGGATTATTAAATGTTTGAGAAAGTTATTGTGCCAAAGGACGGTGCAAAAATATCATTTGATGAAAATGATAAATTAATCGTCCCCAATAATCCAATCATCCCCTTTATTGAAGGGGATGGTATTGGTTATGACATAACCCCTGTGATGAAAAAAGTTGTCGATAGTGCCGTTGAAAAAGCATATGGTGGCGAAAAAAAAATTCATTGGATGGAGATCTATGCTGGTGATAAAGCAATAGAACATTATGGCAATAATAATTTTTTACCGAAAGAAACTTTTGCAGCTATGGAGCAGTTTGTAGTATCAATTAAAGGACCTTTAACAACTCCGGTTGGTAAAGGATTTAGATCGCTCAATGTTGCAATCAGACAAGAAATGGATTTATTTGCTTGTATTAGACCAATTAGATATTTTCCAGGAACTACAACTCCTTTAAAGCAGTCTGATACAACAGATATGATAATTTTCAGAGAAAACACTGAGGACATATACGCTGGTATAGAATGGGAAGCAAATTCTGATGATGTAAAAAAAGTGTTAGATTTTTTATTAAAAGAAATGAAGGTTACTGGAATCAGATTTCCTGACAGCTCTGGAATAGGTATTAAGCCAGTATCAAAAGAAGGGTCAGAGAGATTAATTAGAAAAGCTATACAGTATTCAATAGATAATAACCGTCATTCTGTAGCGTTAGTTCATAAAGGTAATATTATGAAGTTTACGGAAGGCGCATTTAGAAACTGGGGATACGATCTTGCTATTAATGAATTTGGTGGAGAATTAATTGGCGAAGGACCGTGGTGTAAAATAATCAACCCTAATACCAAAGAAGAAATTATTATCAAGGATGTTATAGCTGATAATTTTTTACAGCAAATTTTATTAAGACCAGAGGAGTACGATGTCATTGCTACTCTAAATCTTAATGGTGACTATATTTCTGATGCTTTAGCGGCGCAAGTCGGGGGAATTGGAATTGCACCAGGAGCAAATATTTCAAATCGTGTTGCCGTATTTGAGGCTACACATGGATCTGCACCAAAATACACTGGAAAAAATAGAGTTAACCCAGGATCTATTATTTTATCTGCAGAAATGATGTTGAGATATATGGGTTGGAATAAAGCAGCAGATTTAGTGTTGAATGGGGTAGCTCAAGCTATCGCAAACAAAACTGTTACTTATGACTTAGCAAGAGTTCGGGCTGGAATGCAGACGCTTGTTAGAAACAAACATACAAGCAGCCAAGAGATTAAAAAAGAATTAGAGGAATTAATGCCGGGGGCTGTGCTTGTTACTTGCAGTGGTTTCGGTGATGCTATTATAAAGTGCATGAAATAACCATTAACAGGTAAATATAATTATGAGTCAAATATATAAAATAACGTATTTTAATCATAGTTCTGTTTATGAGATATATGCTAAAGAGGTGTATCAGTCCGACATGTATGGTTTCATAGTCGTTGAAGATTTAGTTTTTGGTGAGAATGCTAGTGTTGTCGTAGATCCAAGTGAAGAAAAATTAAAAACAGAATTTGCTAACGTTAAAAGATTTTTTGTTCCAGCGCATAATATTGTTCGAATAGATGAAGTTGATAAAGAGGGCGTTTCAAAAATAACAGCAGTCGAAGGAAACGTTAAACAATTTCCAGCTGGAAATTTCACAATTCCACCTAGCAATACATAAAGTTTAAACACTTGTGTTTTTGAGTATGACGCTTCAATTATAATTTTATGTTAAATTATCAATATCATGGTGAGGTGTCTGAGTGGTTTAAGGTGCTTGCTTGGAAAGTAAGTGTTGAGTCAAATCAACCCCGAGTTCGAATCTCGGTCTCACCGCCATTTTAAAAATACCCTAATAAACAAGAATAATTATAAATAAATAGATGTGTTACATTGCATCATATTATTTATCTTAAACTAGCTTTTCCCACGGAAGGAGACACAATAACAAATGCTAAATATAAAAAATTTCCAAGAATTTAGAATTAACTTATTGAGTGGACTTACTGTTGCTTTAGCTATGGTTCCAGAGGCTATTGCATTTGCTTTAATAGCTCAAGTATCACCTCTAACAGGTCTTTATGCTGCAATAATAGTTTGTTTTATCACATCTGTATTTGGTGGTCGTCCAGGAATGGTTTCCGGTGCTACAGGAGCCTTAGCGGTGGTTATGGTGTCGCTTGTAGTTCAGCATGGAGCTGAATATCTTTTTTTAACAGTAATATTGATGGGAATTTTACAAATATTTTTCGCAATCTTTAAATTAGGTAAATTTATCAGAATGGTCCCATATCCTGTAATGCTTGGATTTGTAAATGGGTTGGCAGTTGTAATATTTCTAGCGCAATTTAATCATTTTAAAATTATTGGCGACGAAGGATCGGTATCGTGGATAAACGGAACACCATTGCATATAATGTTAGGTTTAATAGCGCTAACAGTTGCAATAATATATATATTTCCCAAGGTGTCTAAAGCTATTCCGTCAACATTAGCTGCAATTATTTTTACAACGGGTATTGTTTCTTTTTTTGGAATTGACAGCAAAACAGTAGGTGACCTAGGCTCAATTGCCGGAGGTATACCTGAATTTAATTTTCCTCTTGTGCCGTTAAATTTAGAAACTCTGAAAATCACTTTACCATATGCTTTTTTACTGGCATCTATAGGCTTGATAGAAACGTTATTAACATTGAATTTAATTGATGATATGACAGATACAAGAGGAAGGCCAAATAAAGAATCATTTGCACAAGGTGCTGCAAATATCATAACAGGATTCTTTGGTGGTATGGGTGGGTGCGCTATGATTGGGCAAAGCATGATCAATATTAATAATGGAGCTGTAAAAAGATTGTCTGGAATTGCTACAGCAATATTTTTAGCATCATTTGTATTGTTTTTATCTAAATGGATAGAAATGATTCCATTGGCTGCTCTTATTGGAGTTATGTTTGTGGTGGCCGAAAAAACTTTTGAGTGGGCAAGCTTAAGATTATTTGGAAAAATTCCAGTAAAGGATGTTTTTGTAGGATTACTAGTTGGCGCGGTTACAATAATAGCAGATTTAGCGATAGCAGTTATCTTAGGAGTAATTGTTTCTGCACTTATATTTGCCTGGGAGCATGCAAAGGTAATTGAAGTTACAGCATCCAAAGATACAAAAGGATGGAAAATATACAGCCTTAAAGGTACTCTTTTTTTTGCATCAATAAAAAACTTCAACGAATTATTTGATATAAAAGAAGATCCGTCTGAAATTGTTATAGATTTTAGTCAGTCAAAAGTCGCAGATCATTCTGCGTTGATGGCAATTTCTAATTTAGCCAAAAAGTATAAATTAGAGGGTAAAAAATTACATCTCATTAATATAAGTTCAGATTGCCTAGAGGTTATAGAGGATGCAAAGCAAATGGTAGATATTAATGTGCTTAAGGACGATAAGTATAGGCTTGCAGAAACGAGATCAAAACTTCTTGATAAGCTAAAAGAGCAGAATATAAATTAAGTGAAAAGCAAATCCTGTGGTTTGTGATCTAGTTTAATTTATCTTAGAGTATATTAAATATGTAATTATTTATTTTTCTTTTTACCTATTTAGATATTAAATTTTTATAACTCATTAATAAAATAAAAAAAACCAACAAAAGGAATAAATGGAGCTTTTTTTTGCAATATTATTAAAAATAATACCGCTTTATTTTCTAGTTATTCTAGGTTTTATAGCTGGAAAATATCTCGATGTTAATGCCAAGGGAATTGGTAAGTTAATTATTTATATAATAGCTCCTATAGTTATATTTGAGGCTATCACTCATGCATCTTTATCATTTAGCTCCTTATTTATACCTATAATAGCTTTTTCTATAAGCTCTTTTATAGCTATGATTTTTTTTTACTATGGAAAATATAAATGGGGGGACTCAAGGGCAAATGTTTTAGCAATTGTTGCTTCAGAAGGTAATACTGGGTACTTTGGTATTCCAATAGCACTATTGCTCTTCGATCAAAGAGTCTTTGGTATTTATATTATGGGTACAGTTGGTATAACTTTATTTGAAAATACTGTTGTATTTTACCTTACGGCAAGAGGGCGGCATACTGTCCGAGAGTCAATAAAAAGATTAATAAGATTACCTGCACTATATGCGTTTGTACTAGCCAATTTGTTTTTATATTTTAATATTACTCTCCCCTCTATGATGGATAACTTTATTTCCAGTATGCGTGGAGCGTACATAGTTTTAGGAATGATGCTTATTGGTTTTGGAATATCAGGTATTAAAAAATTCTCAATAGATTACCAGTTCATCACGCTTGCATTTATTGGAAAATTTATACTCTGGCCGCTATTGGTATTAGTGCTAGTAATGATAGATTACTATTTCCTTGGTATATACGATATTAATGCTCACAGAGCATTTATACTACTCTCAATAGTTCCTATAGCAGCAAATACTGTAGTTTTTGCAACAGCTTTAAATATATATCCTGAAAAAGTTTCGACAGCTGTACTATTTTCAACTTTTTTTGGGTTGCTATATGTGCCAATAGTAATTGTATTTTTATTTAAATAAATTTATTAAATAAAACAGTAAATGTGATAGCATAATTTCAATATGAAAAATACTGTATTAGCAACAAAATGGCGCCCAAAATTATTTTCTGACTTAATAGGTCAGGAGCCAGTAGTTACAGCATTAGTAAATAGCCTCGACAATAAGAGACTACATCATTCGTATTTATTTACTGGGACCAGGGGAGTTGGTAAAACTACTTTAGCTAGAATTCTAGCAAAGTGTTTAAATTGCGAAGCCAAAGGCATTACTTCTAATCCTTGTGGTGAATGTAGTAGCTGTATCTCTATAGACGCAGGTCAATTTGTTGATTTATATGAAGTAGATGCAGCATCACGAACAAAAGTAGAAGACACAAGAGAACTTTTAGAAAACGTTCAATATATGCCTACTCAAGGAAGATATAAAATATATCTTATTGACGAAGTTCATATGCTTTCCACGCATAGTTTTAATGCTCTGTTAAAAACTTTAGAAGAGCCGCCAGAGCATGTAAAATTTGTATTAGCTACAACAGACCCTCAAAAAATTCCAAGTACAATATTATCAAGATGCCTACATTTTAGTCTAAATAGAATAACACCAGAAGTAATAAAAAATCAGCTCGAAAAAGTGTTGGAAAATGAGCAGATTCTATATGAAGAGCAAGCAACTATAAGTATTTCAAAAATTGCAGATGGCAGCATGAGAGATGCATTAAGTATAGCAGAGCAGTGTATTTCTCATGGTGACAATGAAATTACATATGAGAATATCTGTAAAATACTCTGTTTAATGCCTTCAGATAGCGTTAATCAATTAATAGATTTATTAGTTGATGAAGATATAGAGTCAATAATGGAAATTATTGACAAAATGTATTATCAGTCATTTGATTTCAAATTTCTTCTTGAAGAATTGATTTCTATATTTCATCAAACAGCTATATATAAAATCACCAAGTCTTTAAGTAATAATCCATATGATAGTAGTATTAAAAAGCTTTCTGATAAATACGATGAGGACGAAATTCAGATTTTATACCAAGTTGGTGTATCTAATTTAAAAGACATGGAATTTGCTCCAAATTATAAAAGTGGTTTTGAAATGGCAATTATAAGAATGGTTTTATTTACCCCATTTGATATAGAAAAAATTATCAGTCAAAACAGTTCTAGCTCAAACAATGCTAAAGAAAATAATATTAAAAAAGAAAACAATAGCAAAGAGAATATTATTAAAAAAGAAAAATCTATTGAGATAAAAAAAAACACTACAAGTAATGTGAAAAGTGTAGAAGGAAAAATTACAATAGAAAAAAATTGGGATGTAGTTATTAAGAGGCTTGATATTGATGCTATGACTAAAAATTTAGCTAATAATATAACTTATGATTCAGAGAAGAATAATTTAATTAATTTCCTAATAGATGAAAATTTATTAAGCGTAGTGACAAGTAAATCAATAGCTAAACTACAAGAGTCGCTGTCTCATTATTTTAAAAAAGATATTTTAATTAATATTGAGAAATCTAATTTATCGCTATCAACGCTTCAAAAAAAGAATGAAAATGATTATAATAATAGAATTAAAGTGGCAGATAAAAAAATAGAAAATGACGAATTTATAAAAGCTATTAAAGAAAAATTTAATGCCACAAGCATTGATGATTCTATTCAAATAAACGAACAGATTAAAGGAGAATAATTATGTTAAAAGGACTTGGTGGTGGAATGGGGGATATGATGGGATTAATGAAACAAGCCCAAAAAATGAAAAAGGACATGAAGAATTTGAAAAAAGAAATCTCAAAAACCAACATTACAGTTAATGATAAAGATAATAATTTATCTGTAATAATGAATGGCGATCATGTTATCCAGAAAATTATTTTTTCCGATAGTTTTATTTTTTCTAATACTAAAAAATTAGAAGCCTTAGTTAAGGATACTATTAACTCAGCGTCTAAGGAGGTTGATGATATGTCTTCAAAAAAAATGTCTGCTTTAACGAAGCAGGGTTTGCCTGCTGGCCTTCCTTTTTAAATGACCGCTAAAAAAAATTTAATCGATGATTTGATAAACGCTTTTACATGTTTGCCTGGGGTTGGGAAAAAAACTGCTCAAAGAATGACGTACTACCTTTTGCAGCGAGCAAAGAATGACGCTATAAATTTATCAGATGTTTTAAGAGAAGTTGTTCTTAATACTATTAATTGCAGATCATGCAGAAATCTTTCACAAGAGGAATTATGTGAATTATGCTCTGATCCAGTTCGATCTGATGATATGATTTGCGTTGTTGAGAGTCCGGCTGATGTTTTTAATATTGAGAATAGTACAAATTATAATGGTAAATACTTTGTGCTGTTAGGTAAATTGTCTCCGCTAGATGGAATTGGCCCTAAAGAAATTGGAATTGATTTATTAGATAGCAAGATGGCCTCTGGAAATATTAAAGAACTTATCTTGGCTGTCAATAATACTGTTGAAAGTGATGTTACAGCTCACGTAATAAGTGAATTAGCAATTAACAACTCTATAAAAGTTACTAGACTTGCACAAGGAGTACCGGTTGGTGGTGAGCTTGAATATTTAGACCAGCATACATTATCAAGAGCATTTGATAAAAGAACATTATATTAATATGCTCGGAAAAATAATGATGATATGATGTGACACATTATGAATAAAAACCCACACAATTTAATCTGGATAGATCTTGAAATGACTGGTCTAGATACATTCCAAGACCGCGTGATAGAGATTGCAACTATTGTTACTGATAAGGATCTCAATATAATTGAAGAGGGGCCTGTTATAGCAATTAAAACCCCAGAAGAGTTCCTTGATGGAATGGATGACTGGAATACTAATCAGCACAATAAGTCAGGTCTTGTAGAGAGAATTAAGAACAGTACATACACTTATACAGACGCACAAGCAATGACTATTGAATTTTTATATAAGTATATAGATCACAATAAATCCCCAATGTGCGGAAGCGGTATTTGTCAGGATAGGCGTTTTTTAGCTAGGTGCATGCCAGAACTAGAGAATTTTTTTCATTATAGGAATTTAGATGTCAGCACTATAAAAGAATTAGTTAATAGGTGGTATCCGAAAGTAAGGTTTAGGAAAGACCCTCAACATCTTGCTTTGCAAGACATTAGAGACTCTATCGAGGAATTACAGTATTACAGAAAAACTATTTTTCTTGATATAGCTTAATATTATTTTTTACATTTATATTGATGATTGTGTCTAGAGCTTTTTTATTTGTATTTGGATAATCCACATTAAAATGAAGACCTCTGCTTTCTTTTCTAACTAATGCTGAGATAATAATAATTTCTGCTATACAGATTAAATTCCTGAGTTCTATAAGATCGCTAGATATAATATTTTTACTAAAACACTCTTCTATTTCTTTTTTATATATTGAAATTCTAACCTTGGCTTTAAGCAGTCTTTCATTTGTTCTTACGATCCCCACATAGTCCCACATTAGAGTTCTGATTTCTCTCCAAGAATGTTTAATTATAACTTCTTCGCTAACCTGCTTATCTTTATTATTTTTTAGATCGTTATAGATATTTTCATGCGTTTCATTTTCATATTTTTTTATATCCTCTAAAACTTTCCTTGAAAAATATATGCATTCAAGAAGAGAGTTGCTGGCCATTCTATTAGCACCATGAAGACCAGAATGAGCAACCTCACCTATAGCATAGAGGTTATTTATATTTGTTCTTGCGTTTATATCTATGTTGACCCCTCCGCATGTGTAGTGGGTAGCTGGAACAACTGGTATAGCTGTTTTAGTTATATCAATATTAAACTCTAAACATTTTTTGTAAATCCCAGGAAATCTTTTTTGTATGAATGAGCTGCTTTTATGAGAAATATCTAAGAGTACGTAATCAAGCCCATTTATTTTCATTTCATTGTCAATTGCTCTAGCTACTATATCTCTTGGTGCAAGTACTCCACGAGGATCATACTTATGCATAAAAGTTTTTCCGTTTGGAAGCAGTAACTCACCACCTTCGCCACGCAAAGACTCACTGATTAAAAATGATTTAGCTTTGTGATGAAAGAGACACGTGGGATGAAATTGCATAAACTCCATATTTGCAATATCACAACCAGCTCTATATGCCATAGCAATACCATCTCCTGACGATGTATCTGGATTACTAGTATACAAATAAACTTTATTAGCCCCACCGGTAGCTAGCACTACAAATTTAGCTTGAAAAACATTTATTAGATTATTTTTTTTATTTAATATGTAAGCGCCAACACATCTAGTTTTATTTTCTATATTATTTTTTTTTGTGATTAAGTCTATAGCTACATGGTGTGTAAATAATTCAATATTACTTTGATTTTTTACTTTTTCTATTAAGCTTTCTTGGATTGCTTTGCCAGTCTTATCAGCTGCGTGAACTATTCTTGGGTAAGTATGACCGCCTTCTTTTGTTAGGTGAAGCTGACTACTCGATCCAGGCTTATTTTTTGTAAATTTAACTCCCTGATCAAGCAGCCATTCAATAATTTCTTTAGAATCTTTTGCTACAGATTTTACTACTTCTTCTTTACATAATCCTGCGCCTGCCTCCATAGTATCTTCTACATGCTGATCAATCGAATCCATTTTACTAAGAACAGCAGAGATCCCACCTTGAGCGTAGTATGTACTACCTTCATGGAGTTCAGTTTTAGATATTAACCCAACAGACATATTTTTTGGGAGCTGAAGCGCTAAACTATTTCCAGCAGCCCCACTCCCAATAATGAGCACATCAAAAACCTTTGTATTTTCAACTTGTTTTAAAATTTTAGTAACCTTTGTGATAGAATAAGTACAATCTAATCTAAAATACGAGCTAAGGCAAATATGCAGAATATAAAGAGATACATTTTAAATATAATATTATTCGCAGTTTTATTAACAAATTTATCATATGCAGATAACGCAAATTTACCTGATTTTACTAAGTTAGTAGAAGATAATAATGCCAGTATTGTCAATATTAGTACGGTTAGAAGCTCTAAGAGCGATAATAGTGCTAATAAAAATCCTCAAGAAATGCCAAACGAAGAGATGAAGGAGTTTTTAAAGAAATTCTTTGGTGACAAAGGTTTTGAAAATCCAGAGAAAAATTCTCCAAGAAAAAGTCATGCAACAGGATCTGGATTTGTGTTTTCTGCAGATGGATACATTATTACTAATCATCATGTGATTGCTGGCGCCGACCAAATTATTGTCAAGCTTAATGATAAAAGGGAGATGGAGGCAAAATTAATTGGCTCTGACCCTACTAGTGATATAGCTTTGTTAAAAATCAAAGTAAAGAATCTAAAGCCAGTAAAGATTGGAAACTCAGAGAACTTAAAAGTAGGTCAATGGGTTTTAGCTATTGGTTCTCCATTTGGTTTTGAGAGTACTGTGACAGCTGGAATAGTCAGTGCAATCGGAAGAAGCCTTCCTAATGATAATTATGTGCCTTTTATACAAACAGATGTTGCTATAAACCCAGGAAATTCTGGCGGTCCTTTATTTAATTTAAATGGAGAGGTTGTGGGAATCAATGCGCAAATTTTTACACGTTCCGGTGGGTTTATGGGCTTATCTTTTGCTATACCAATGAATGTTGCTAATAATGTTATTCAGCAGTTAAAGAAATCTGGTAAAGTTTCCAGGGGTTGGTTAGGTGTTTATATCCAAGAAGTAACAAATAATTTGGCAAAATCGTTTAGAATGAAAAAACCGTCAGGAGCTTTAATATCAAAAATTATCCCAGATGGACCAGCATCAAAATCTGATCTTAAAGTCGGTGACATTATTTTAAAGTTCAACGGAAAGAAAATTAATACATCATCGTCGTTACCTCCAATAGTTGGGAATACAGAAGTTGGCAAAACCGTAAAAATCGAAATTCTAAGAAATGGAAAAAAGAAATTCGTCAAATTTAAAGTACAAGAGTTGCCTGCAAGAAAATCAGCTAAAATAATTAAAGCGCAAGGTAAGCCAAAAACAAAAAAAATTCTAGGTATGTCGGTATCAAATTTATCTGATAAACAAAGAGAGAAGTTTGGTATAAAAAAATATGGAGTAATTGTACAAAATATTTCTGGCGATCCTGCTCAAGAGGCAGGTCTTCTAAAAAATGATATAATTTACCAAATTTCTGGTGAGAACATTCAGAATATTGAGCAACTTAACCGAATTATAAAAAGTATGAAAAAAGGAGATTTTGCTTCGCTATTGGTTAGGAGATCACAAAATAACTCCCTCTATCTAGCAATACAAATTGAGTAATTTGAGATGTTAGAAACCCCTAACGATTTGATTAGAAATTTTTCTATAATTGCTCACATTGATCATGGAAAATCTACCTTAGCAGATCGTTTTATACAAATTTGTGGTGGCCTGGAATTGAGAGAAATGAGCACTCAAATTTTAGATTCAATGGATTTAGAAAAAGAACGTGGTATAACTATAAAAGCTCAAAGTGTCAGATTAAGCTTCAAGTCAAAAAATGGTAATACTTACCAATTTAATATTATTGATACTCCAGGACATGTAGATTTTTCTTATGAAGTATCTAGGTCATTAGCAGCCTGCGAAGGAGCATTGTTGGTTGTTGATGCATCACAAGGTGTTGAAGCTCAAAGTGTCGCTAATTGCTATAAAGCTGTTGAGCTAGATTTAGAAATTCTTCCTGTGTTAAATAAAATTGACCTGCAATCTGCTGATCCAGAAAATGTTAAGAATCAGATTAACGAGATTATTGGTATTGATACTTCAAGGGCTTTGGGTGTTAGTGCTAAAACTGGACATGGAATTAATGAGTTATTAGAAACTATAATAGAAGTAATCCCACCCCCTAAAATTTCCAAGGAACAAAACTTGCGAGCTTTGGTTATTGATTCATGGTTCGATAACTATCTTGGTATAGTTTCCTTGGTTAGGGTCGTAAGTGGTTCGTTGGAGTTAAAACAAAAAATAAAATTAGCTTCTACAGATGTTACATATCAAGTTGAGGGATTAGGATGCTATTCCCCAAAAATGAGTAAACTTAAAAAAATCAATGCTGGTGAAGTAGGGTTCTTGGTAGCGGGAGTAAAAGATATTGCTTCTGCAAAAGTTGGTGATACTGTTCTATCTTATGATGACAATGTAACAAAGGCATTAGATGGTTTTAAAGAAATCCAACCAAAAGTTTTTGCGGGATTGTTTCCAATTAGTAGTGATGACTATAAAGACTTTAGGGATGCACTAGGAAAATTAGAATTAAACGACTCTTCGTTTAACTATGAGCCTGAGACCTCAAAAGCTCTGGGTCATGGTTTTAGGTGCGGTTTCCTAGGAATGCTACATATGGAGATAATCCAGGAACGCCTAGAAAGAGAATATAATTTAGAGTTAATATCGACATCGCCAACAGTAATTTACAAGGTAATTCAGAAAAATGGTGACGAAATAGAAGTAGATAACCCTAGTGCGCTGCCAGATATATCAAGCATTGAAGAAATTCACGAACCAATAATATCAGCTTCTATGTTAGTACCTAATGAGTTTATTGGAAATGTACTGACACTATGTGAGCAAAAAAGAGGTAAACAAATAAAAATTACTTATGCTGGAGGGCAGGCGGTAATAGAATATTACTTGCCACTAAATGAAGTGGTTTTAGATTTTTTTGATAAACTAAAATCTTGCACAAAAGGCTATGCGTCTTTTGATTATTATATTCACTCATTTCAGCGATCAGACCTACAAAAATTAGATATTCTAATTAATAGTGAAAAAGTCGACGCGCTATCGCTGATAGTGCATAAATCAAGAGCATTAACTATCGGAAGAAAGTTAGTTAACGGCATGAAGGAAGTAATACCAAGGCAGAATTTTGATATCGCAATTCAAGCAGCTATTGGATCACAAATAATATCAAGAGCTACAACAAAAGCTTATAGAAAAGATGTTACGGCAAAATTATATGGTGGTGACGTTACACGAAAAATGAAGTTATTAAAAAAACAAAAAATTGGTAAAAAAAGGATGAAGCAAGTTGGTAAAGTAGAGCTTCCGCAAGAAGCATTTATGGCGGTTTTGAAAATTGATACTAATGATTAAGATTTTATTTTTTACAATTGTGTTTTGCAGCAATTCTTTTGCTAGCGATCTAGTAAATTTTACATTTTTAGGAACAGGAACTCCTCGTCCTGATATAAATAAATTGGGGCCATCAATTCTTGTTAAATATAAAAGTGAAGAAATTTTATTAGATGTTGGGAGAGGAACGACACTAAGACTAGCCCAAGTTGGTAGTAATTTTAATAATATTAATAATATATATATATCACACCTACATTTTGATCATTTGGTTGGTTTGCCTGATCTTTGGCTAACTAGTAATTTATGGCAAAAGAAAACAAATACGAATGTATTTGGGCCAAAAGGAATCCAAGAGTTTTGTCAAAATGTAAAAAATTCTTATAAAGAAGATTTAGGCTATAGATATAGCAACCAAGATGTCTCTAAAATAAATTGCCACAACTTTGAGAATAATAATCTTCTATCTGACAGACTAATCAAGGTGCAAAGTTTTAAAAATTCTCATGGTCATATTGACGAGTCTTATGGTTTAACAGTACAAGTTGATAGTAAAACCATTGTTTACTCTGGGGACACTTCCTATTCAAAAAATGTAATTAAGAGTTGCAAGAGATGCGATATTTTAATACATGAGGTTATCTCGGTTTCAGATAGATTATATAATCGTAATAAAAAACTACAGGATGTTATAGATACCCACACAAGCGTTAAACAATTAATAAAGGTGTTAAATTCCACTAACCCAAAATTGACTATATTAAGCCATGCGTTATTATTTGATGTAACAGAGGAGCAGGTAATAAGTGAAATACAAGAAGGCTATAGCGGTGATGTATTATTTGCATATGATTTATTATCGGTTGACGTAGGTAAAGAAATAAATATTTTTAATCTTAATAAGTAGATGAAATGAATAGAAAATTAGATTTTACAAGACCAATTATTATGGGAATTTTAAATGTAACTCCTGATAGTTTTTCGGATGGCGGCTCATACCCATCTAGCCAAGCAGCAGTTGATAAGGCTATGGTAATGGTTGAGCAAGGAGCATCTATTATTGATATAGGTGGCGAATCAACAAGGCCGGGATCAGAAAGGGTTTCTCCAATAGAGCAAAAAAGACGGATTATAGATGTTATATCTCAGCTGAAAAATAATATCCCAAAAAACATAGTGATTAGTGTTGATACAACGTCCTCAGAAGTTGCTAAAGCAGCTGTCGAATCTGGCGTAGAAATGATAAATGATGTTAGTGGTGGAACAGATGACGAAGAAATGATTCCTCTTGTGGCGAAAAACAACTTGTATTATTGCATTATGCATATGCAAGGATCGCCGAAAAATATGCAAGAAAACCCAAGATACGATAATGTAGTTGAGGAAGTTATAGGGTTTTTAAATTACCAAGCAAAAATAGCAGTGAAAGCTGGGTTAGCTAAAGAGAATATTATACTTGACCCGGGAATAGGGTTTGGTAAAAAAACAGAACATAATTTACAGATTCTACAAAATCTAAATAAAATTTGTGAATTAGGTTATCACTCATTATTGGGAACTAGTAGAAAAAAAATTTTTAGCGAAGTGTCTTCCAATAATAACCCAGCAGACAGAGTTTCAGGAACATGCGCAACATCAGCATTAGGAGTTCTATCAGGGATTAATATTTTTAGAGTTCATGATGTTTGGCAAAACAAACAAGCAATAGATGTCGCGTACGCTATAAAAAGCATATAAAGTTTTACTGCGTAATTCATGAGCTGATATATTATTGCAAATTTATCCTAGTATGCTATGTTTTCGATAATTAAAACTAACAAATATCACAATTATGAGCAATGATCTTTCTGAAAAAAAATGCATACCATGTGAAGGTGGAATACCACCATTTAGCACCGAGAAAATTCAAGATTTTTTAAAAAAAATAGATGGGTGGAGCGCTAAGGAAGATGAGCCATCTGAATTCTATTTATTTAAAGAGTTCAAATTTAAAAATTTTGTTCAAAGCCAAGAATTTGTAAATACAGTTGGGGTAATAGCTGAGAGCGAATCACACCATCCAGATATATCATTCGGATGGGGTTATGCTAGCGTTAAAATATTTACGCATGCTATTAAAGGTTTGGCGGAAAGCGACTTTATTTTAGCTGCAAAAATCGATAAAATTTCTTAAGCAAATACTGTTAGTTAGAAATTTTCTTTATAAATTATATTACTAAGTAAATTAATCCTCTATGCAAGAACTTATTTATAATTCTGCTTTAATTTCAATAATACAGATTATTGCCATAGATATAATTTTGGGTGGTGATAACGCAATTGTTATAGCATTGGCATGTAAAAATCTTCCAGAAAAACAACGTAAATTAGGAATATTTTATGGTGCTTTAGGGGCGATTATATTAAGAGTAATCATGGTCTTTTGTGCTACTTATCTCCTTCTTATTGAATATTTGCAGATAGTAGGCGGATTATTGTTAATTTGGATTGCTGTTAAATTAATTTTAGACAATCACAAGAGCCACGGTATACATGTTAATCAAGAATCAAATTTGTTTGCCGCTATAAAAACCATTGTTATTGCTGACTTTGTTATGAGTCTAGATAACTCTGTTGCTATAGCTGCAGTTGCAAACGGAGATATCGCTCTTGTAATTTTTGGCTTGCTTTTAAGCGTTCCCATCATTATATGGGGAAGCTCTTTGATTCTTACTCTTATAGATAAGTATCCTAGTATAATTTACCTAGGTGCTATGTTAATAGGGTGGATTGGTGGTGATATGATTCAAAGTGATGCATATATAACAACTAGTTTAAATATTTCTTTTTATTCCGATAAGTTGGTACCTACTTTATGCATGGCATTTGTTTTGATTTATTCTTTACTCTATAACAGTTATAAAAAAAGGTAAGACGACAACTTTACTGCAAAGGTAAATTTTTTATGTCCTTTAGCATGTATCGATTTATATACTTATAGAACTCTGTAAAGGGAGTGCCTGGAATAAATATTTTTTCCACGTTATTATCTTTATCTAAAAAATACATGTTTGCAGTGTGGTTAACCGTGTAGTTATTATTTTCTTCTTTATCTTGATAGCTATAGTAAACATGGTACTGATTTGACACTTCTTCTATTTGCTCTTGGCTTCCTGTTAGACCAATAATTCTTTTATCAAAAAAAGACAGATAGTTTTTCATTAATTCTGGTGTATCTCGAGATGGATCTATTGTAATAAATATTGGATCTACATATTTAGCTAGGCCCTCTAATTTTTTTAGTAAATTTGATACGTCAGATAGCGTGGTGGGGCATACATCCGGGCAATTTAAAAAACCAAAAAAAATTAACTTTACATTTGATGATCCAGATAAGCTGTATTTATTATTATTATGGTCTATGAGGGAAAAATCACCGCCTATAGCAGCCTGTGTGATATTACTGGCAAATAAAACAGATAGTAAAACTAATGACTTAAGGTAGTTTCTCATGAAAAACTTGCTTTTATAGGTAGTATTTTTACGCTGGTTTAGTAGTTTGTACACAGTTTTCCTTGAGATGTTTATTTTAATTATTATATTATCATATGGTCTTGACGTAAATCCTTAATCGTTCATAATATCAACTCAAGAACTATAACAATAGAGGAATGCTATGTATTTAAGAAAGATAGGAATTTCAATTCTAGGAGCTATTTTACTTTCAGTAAGCTCACTAACAGTTGCAGATGAGACATGTATGTCACCATATATGGCTAAAATCGTTGGTCAGGAAGATTATGTTTATGTTTGGACACTTGGTGTAGAAGGACTTGGTGACGAACAAGACAAATTAGTGACTATTGATGTAAACCCTCAGTCAAAAACATATGCCAAAGTAGTTAGTGTTCTTTCGGTAGGTGGAAGAAACGAAGCTCATCATTCTGGTTTAAGTGATGACAGACATTACTTATGGGCAGGCGGATTAGATAGTAATAAAATATTTATTTTTGATGTGCATACAGACCCAAGAAAGCCAACTCTTCATAAAGTTGTAACAGACTTTGTAGAAAAAACTGGTGGAGTTGTAGGTCCTCATACATTCTATGCTTTACCAGGAAGAATTATGGTTTCTGGCTTATCTAACAATAAAGATAATGGCGGAAGAACAGGTCTTGCAGAGTACAATAGTAAAGGTGAGTATATTGCGACACATTGGTTGCCTACAGATGGTGATTTAAGAGGCGCTGTGAAAACAGGAAACTTTGCTGATGGATATGGTTATGACGTACGTGTTCAACCAAGAAGTAACATAATGCTAACATCATCTTTTACAGGCTGGTCAAACTACATGATGGACTTTGGTCAGATGCTACAAGATGGCGAAGCAATGAAGAGATTTGGAAATACTATGGTAGTTTGGGATTTACATACAAGAAAACCTAAAAAAGTTATAGATGTACCTGGAGCACCATTAGAAATAAGATGTGCTTGGGGAGAAGGTAATAATTATTGCTTTACAACAACAGCTCTAACATCAAAGATATGGTTACTATATGAAGATGATAATGGAGAGTGGCAAGGTAAAGCTGTAGCTGACATAGGCGATGCTTCTAAAGTACCTTTGCCTGTTGATATCTCAATAACAGCAGATGATAAAGGATTATGGGTTGATACATTTATGGATGGTAAAGCTAGATACTTTGACATAACAGATCCATTTAACCCTGTTCAGAAATTTGAAGAGAAAATTGGTTCGCAAGTTAATATGATCTCGCAAAGTTGGGATGGAAAGAGGGCGTATTTCTCTACATCACTTCTAGGCAACTGGGATAAAACAGGTGAAGCTGATGAGCAATGGGTTAAACTTTATAATTGGGACGAGGAAAAATTAGAATTAACTCACCAATGGACAATTGATTTTTACAAAGAAAAGCTTGGAAGAGCTCATCAAATGAGATTTGGTGCTTACTCATTATATTCTAGTAAAAATAGTAATAAGGAAAAAGATATATCAATGCTTAAGTAAGTAATGTATTAATTTCTAATATAAGTGTTAAAATGAAGGTTAACGAAAGTTAACCTTTTTTTTTGGAATTTTTTAACTATATAATAATTATGAAGAATATATTAATACTA
>Ga0209709_10000644_pt1 | contig 32958 bp, 38 predicted proteins | sample ArcticOcean_MG_C_2_FD_187435 | JGI IMG/M metagenome (GOLD analysis project Ga0209709, IMG submission 187435) | Marine microbial communities from western Arctic Ocean - ArcticOcean_MG_CB4_136 (SPAdes) (version 2) | ecosystem: Environmental > Aquatic > Marine > Oceanic | place: Arctic Ocean... | reverse complement strand
TTCATCTGCTTGAGAAAAACATTTTTTACCAAATTTATTAAGAGGGTTTTTATGAGTATCATTTATATTTTTAGTTAATCCAAAAATTATTATATCTCTCAATCTTTGTAGTTCATTATGAATATGATGTAGACCTAATTTTTTTTTAATTATATTAATCATTAGTATTAATTTTTACTATCAAATAAATATTTAAGCAATACAAAATACCAAATATATTTATTCATATTATTAGTTAACTTAAATCAAATTTGAAACTGATCTCAAATAAATTAATTTTTGATTAGATTTTAAAATTTTATTTTTTAATTTATTTAAAATATTTGTTTTTTTAATTGAAGTAATACCATCGTTAACGATTTGCCATTTTTTACTAGTTCCAACAAATTTTTTTAATTTTGAATTATATAAATCGACATCGTGTTCACCACCTCTTCCTTTATATAAAAAAAGTTTATTAGTTTTTAATTTAAGAACTTCCAATATTTGCCTAATAGAGCTTTCCATTATGTGAATTTCGTTAGCATTTTCAAGTAATAACGCGTAGTTAAAAATATTTTCATTAATATCATTTCTGACAATTTTTTTAATTTTGCTATTTTTATTTAAATTTTTTAAGTAAATATTTCTTTTAGGGTCATCATGAACAAAGATATATTTTTCATTTTTTTTAACATTTTTGTTAAAAATTCTTTTTTCCTCTAAACTATCTCTTTTCCAATAGCTTCCTGTAAATCTTTTTGTAAATGGTATATTAAATTGTTTGTAAAAAACTACCTCACATGGCCAAGGGTGTTTTTTATCTAGATTCAAATTTTTTGTTTTTTCATAATTATCAAATCCAATTGTAATGAAATCTTTTTTTTTAATTAATTTTTTTTTTAAATAATTTTCTATAAATTTAGCTTCATATTTCATTAATAGTTTTTCATTAGTTAATTCTGGGTCTTCATTTATACCTATTAAATTGATTTTTTTATTGTCTCTATACATATATTTAATTAAATTACGGTGTTTAGACCTACAAAATAAATTAATTTTTTTTTTAATATTTTTTTTAGATAAAATACGAATTAATGCGTTGCATAAAATCATATCTCCCAATCGTGTATGTTGATGTACGTATAAATTTTGCATGATTTATTAAATATTAAATATCAGTAAAATTATAATCATTTATTTTACTAAATATTTCTTTCTTTTTACTTTCTGGATATAATCTCCCCGTAGACTTAAAACTTTTTATAGGGTCAAGCGTTTCAAACAAGTGTGAATATTTATTTTGAACAAAAAATGCATTTGTGCCTGAGCTTTCTATGGCTATCAGTTTAAATTGTTTTTTTTCCATTAAATCATTAAATGCTAGTAGTGAAGCACCAAAATAACCATTATCCTCATATTTAAAATTTTCATCATAAGGTATTGTTTTTTTTACATTAGCTCCAATCCAATGATTATATTCAAGACAAACACATTTTATTTTACTTAAGTCTATATTTTTTAAAACCCAATAATCATTGCTATCAATATCAAGTGAAAAAAAATCAATTTCTTCATTTTTTTTATTATCATTAATAATATCATTAATGTTATCTCTATTAATATTTTTTTTTACAATAGTAATGTTAGATTTAGGATAAAAAAATCTAATTAATTTCTTTGTTACAAGGCATTCTTCACTATCTCTTTCCAGCAGAACACCTGTCCAGTTATTCTTAATTAAGTTAAGTGTGTTAAATTCGTAGTAGCCAATTCCAATTTCGATGAAATTTTTGTTATTAGGTATTAAGTTAAATATATGCTCAATTATACCATCTTCATTATTTTGTGATGATATTTTATATTCATAGCTATTAATATTATCTAAATTATCCGTATACATTGTGGATGTTTTGTTACGATTTATTGACCGCTTGAATTTATTGAAGCATCTTGCGAACAACACATAAGAGTAAATTTCATCATTAAAAAATTTATTAGAAAAATTTTGGATAGATCGGATTATTATATTTTTTGATTGCTTCATTGATTTTTATTATATTAATAAAATATCTTAATCATATACATTAATATTAATTGAAATTTTACAACAATTTATTGAAAAACATTGCACTAGAATAAAAATCTATTATAAATCAACAATAATTAAGTGGCGGGGTAGCTCAGGTGGTTAGAGCGCAGCACTCATAACGCTGAGGTCGGCAGTTCAAGTCTGCCTCCCGCTACCATTAATTAATTATTTTTTTTAAATAATTTGAATATTCACAGTTTCCATAAAATTTAATAGAATTTATTATCTCTTTCTTGCCTATCCATTTGCTATAAAATGCAATTTCTTCAAGACAGGCTATTTTCAAACCTTGTCGATTTTCAATTGCTGAAACAAAATTGCTTGTATTGTAAAAGTCTTGAATTGAACCAGTATCAAGCCAAGCACCGCCTCTACCAATAAAGTTCGCATTAATTTTATTTTGTTTCTTATATTTGTTTAGTAAATCTATTATTTCTGTTTCACCTCTTTTTGAAGGTTTAAGCATTTTTGCATATTTAACCACCTTGTTGTCAAAAAAATACAATCCAGTTATTGCATAATCAGATACAAATTTTTTTGGTTTTTCTACAATTTTTATAATTTTGTTATTTTTATCTATTTTTGCTACACCATAAAGTTCAGGCTTTGAAACCTTGTGTAAGAAAACTTTTGCACCTTTATTTAACTTTGTGCTCTCTTTTAATTTTGCTCCAAGACTTTGTCCATAAAAAAAATTATCTCCTAGAATTAAAGCTACATTATCTTTCTTTATAAACTCCTCACCTATAATGAAGGCCTCTGGTAATCCTCCAGGATAAAGTTGTTCTTTAAATTTAATTTTTATTCCTAAATTATTTCCATTAGGTATTATCTTTTTAAACTGATCTAATTGACCTTTATTAACAATTATTAAGATATCTTTAATTCCAGCTAACATTAAAATTGAAAGAGGGTAGTAAATTAAAGGTTTGTCATATATTGGGAGTAACTGTTTATTAACAGCCTTAGTTAGTGGACTCATTCTTGTTCCATGTCCACCAGCTAAAATAATTCCTTTTTTTATCATTTTTTTGTACCCATTCTTTTAACAATATCTTTTTTTGATAAAGTTTTATAATAAGCATTATTTTCCAAATACCAAGTAAGTGTTTCTTCTAGACCTGTTTTAAAATTTTTTTTAGGTTTCCATTTTAATTTATTTTTAATCTTATTACTATTTAGTGCATACCTCACATCGTGGCCAGGTCTATCCTTTATAAATACGATTTTAGCATTTGGCCCAAGTTTAATTTTATCTTTTGCAATTTTCAATAAGGCCATACAAATCTCTATATTGTTTAAATTTTTATTAGAGCCAATGTTATAAAATTCTCCAATTTTACCATTCTTAAATACTTTAATTAGAGCTTCGCAATGGTCGGTTACATAAATCCACTCTCGTGAGTTTTTACCATTTCCATATATAGGTAAGTTTTTATTATTTGAAATATTATAAATTAATTTTGGAATAAGTTTTTCTGGATGTTGTTTAGGCCCATAATTATTTGAGCAGTTAGTAACTATTGCTGGAATCTTATAAGTTCTTACATATGAATAAACTAAGTGATCAGAAGATGCCTTACTAGCAGCATATGGAGAACTTGGTTTATATTGATATTTTTCGTCAGATCTTCCAGTGAGTACATCACCATAAACCTCATCTGTAGATATGTGAATTAAACGAGTCTTTTTATTTTTTTTAGAATATTTTCTGAAAGATTCAAGCAAGTTATAAACACCCAGAATATTACTATCAATAAAATGTTTGGGATCATCAATTGATCTATCGACATGCGTTTCAGCAGCTAAATTAAAAATACCAACAGGCTTATGTTTGTTAATTATAAAATCTAATTTTTTATAATTATTAAGATCACATTTATAAAATTTATAGTTTTTATTATTTTTAAATGAGGATGTATTATAAAAATTTGAAGAATAGGTAACTTTATCAATATTTATTACTTTAAATCTTTTATTTAAAAGTAGCTCAATTAGATTGCTACCAATAAATCCAAGTCCACCTGTAACTATAATATTCTGCATTTAAATTTTTTACATTAATAAAAAAATAAGTATATATTTAATTAAGACAAAAATATGAATAATTTATCTCAATTAACAATAATAATAGTAACCTATAAGACTAAAGTCGATATTCTTAAAAATTGCTTAAATTCGATTAATAGCAAAATTAAAACACTAATAATTGAAAACTCGATTTCTTTTGAAAAAAAAAAAGAAGTCCAGGAGCAATTTTCTAATGTTGAAATACTTTGTACGGGTTCTAATTTGGGGTATGGAGCAGGTAATAACTTTGGTTTAAAGCAGGTAAATACAAAATATGCCTTAATATTAAACCCTGATATTATTTGTAGTGATAGTTTTTTTTTAAATATTGATAAATATCTAAATGGTAATATCGACTTTTCATTAATTGGAAGTGTCTATACTGAGCATACAAACTATAACCCAGCAGGTTTTTTTAACAACAAGGATCTTAAAGACGCAAAGTTTATCGATGAATTTAAATTATACGAAGTTGACTGGATTGCAGGCCACACTATTTTAGTAAATTTAGATAAATTTAGTGAAAAAAATATATTTGATGAAAATTTCTTTCTATTTTTTGAAGAATTAGATTTATGCAAAAATGTTAAAGATAGAAATGAAAAAATTTTTATGAGCTCTACTCTTAAAGTTAATCATCTTGGATGGAAGAGTTCTTTTGCAGCCGATAAAAAATTTGAAATTGAGTCTATTAAGCTAAGAAATTGGCATTATCTTTGGTCAATGTTTTATTACAACAAAAAAAACTATGGTTATATTTTTGCCCTAAAGAAATCACTTAGTAGACTATTTAGATCTATTATAAGAATTATTTATTATTCAATTAAATGTGATAAAAAAGGAATGGTTACTTATACCTATAGATTTTTAGGATTAATTAATTCAATTTTATTAAAAAAATCTTGGTATAGACCATAATATTATATGAAATTTAAACAATTTTTATTAAACAACTCCATTACCTACTATTTTTATAAAAGATTAAAAATTTTAAGGAACTCCTCTAAAAATGAACACTTAGGAGAATTTGGTGAGGATATATTCATAAGAAGATTTTTTAAAAATGAAAATAGAGGACTTTATGTCGACATAGGATGTTACCATCCTGTAAAGGGTTCCCTAACTTATTATTTATTCAAGAAGGGATGGAAAGGTTTAAATGTTGATTTAAGTAAAGTTTCAATTGACCTTTTTAATGTTGCAAGACCAAACGATCATAATGTCAATGCTGCTGTTACAGATTTTAATGGTGATACTGTTTATTATGAAAATGGAGCAATTAATCAACAAAATTCACTTGTAGAAGATCAGTCAAAAAATCAAATTAAGATTAAAGCATATAAGTTAAATGATCTACTAGATAAATTTAATATAGGTAAAGTTGATTTTCTAAACATTGACGTAGAAGGTAATGATTTTAAAGTGATTTCTACTCTTAACTTTAATAAATTTAAACCAAAATTGATAAGCATTGAGCAAAATACATATAACTTAGAAAATTTACTCAATAATGTATGTCATCAATTTTTAATTAAAAATAATTATTTTTTAGCTTCAAAAATTGGTGTTACTTGTATTTACGTCAATAATGATTATGAAAAATCTTTTGAAAATATTATGAGTATATAGAAAGTTTAATGACCAGGAAACTCCATTAAATTTTCCACTTTATAACCTTTTTTAATTAGATTATCGCATCCAGGTAAGTCAAAAAGATTAATTGCAAAAATAAAAGCTGCAACATTTCCACCTGACATTTCAATCAGTTTAGCTGCAGCTTCAGCAGTACCACCAGTTGCTATAAGATCATCAATAATTAAAACAGAATCATTTTTGTCTATAGAATCTTTATGAACTTCAATAGTTGCGGTTCCATACTCTAATTCAAAATCAACTGAATACGTTTCGGCTGGAAGTTTATTTTTTTTTCTAAGCAGTATAAATGGTTTTTTAAGTAAATAGGAAACTGCAGAAGCAAAAACAAAACCTCTAGATTCTATAGCTGCAATCTTATCTATCTTATATTTTTTTGATTTTTCAATTATTTGGTTTATAGATTCAGAAAAAGCTTTTTCATCTTTAATTAAAGTAGTAATATCTCTAAAAAGAATACCTTTTTTAGGGTAATCTGGGATTGATCTAATATAATCTTTTAAATTCATATTATTAATATATTTATATCTTTGAAAAAAAAAATCTATGGACAAATTATTCCTTGCTGCAATTAAAGAAGAAACTGTTAATTTAGATTATTTTCACCATATAGGTGTGGGAAAAATTAACGCTACATACAATTGCTTGAAATTAATTGAGATTTACAAACCTAAAATAGTTATTAACTTTGGTACAGCTGGAACAACCAAGGATAATTTAAAGGGAATCATTGAGTGTACTAGGTTTTATCAAAGAGATATGGACGTTAGAGGTTTAAATTTTGAATTAGGGGAGACACCATATGATAAAATAAAAGAAATTATTACTTCAGATTCTGGATACTCATGTGGATCAGGAGATAGTTTTGTAAATCAAAAAATTGACATGAATGTTGATGTGGTAGATATGGAAGCCTATGCCATCGCTAAAGTTTGTAAACTTGAGAATATTGAATTTAGATGTTTTAAATATATTTCTGATAATGCTGATAAAAATGCAGGTATAGATTGGAAAAAAAATTTAGAAATAGCCTCAAAAGCTTTCTCAAATTTTATTGATAGTAAGCATTAATTAATACAGAGTGTTGATTATATGATTAAGAATATCTTAATAACAATTTTTATAATACTAGCTATGGTTGTTGTTTTAAATTTTAGTGATTACAACCTAAAAAGAGCAGTTGACGCCTGTTTAGCTGGAAGTCAAAAATTATCTGAGTCTAAAATTACAGATCTTGATAAAGCTAAAAGTTTTTGTAAAGATAAGATAAAAGCAGGAAAAAAGTAAATTCTAAAAAAAAGCCTAAAATATTTGCCATAAATGAATTATTCATTTAAATAGCTATAAACTTTTAAAATAAAGTAAAAAATTATAAAAGGAGTTAATTTATGACTAAAGTAGGAGAGCACGTGACTTTAGATATTATTGGCACTACTAAAGAATATGACCCTTCATTATTTGAGAGTGTTATTCATAAAATCGCAAAAGCAGCAGATGTAACGGTCCTTGAAATTTCTAAACACAAGTTTGAACCCCAAGGTTTTACAATACTTGCTCTATTAGCAGAAAGTCATATTAGCTTTCATACATTTCCAGAAAAAGGAATTATTAGTTTTGACTTTTTTACATGTGGAAAAATCAGTCCATTAATAGCTTTAGATATTATTAAAAAAGAATTTAAACATAAGAGAATTATTAAAAAAGAATTTAACAGAGACACAAAATCTTTGTATCATGATATTTATAGTTCACCTGGTTTACAAAAATCTTATGTGGTAAACAATGTACTGGAAGATTTTAAATCTAAGGTAGGTCAACATATTGAAATATTAGATTTAGAACAATTTGGAAAATCTCTTTTTATAGATAATGAAATTCAAGTAGCAGCAAATGACGAACATTTATATAGTTCAACATTTGTTAATGCTGCTTTAAAACTCAATAAAGATATGGAGAAAGCTGCTATTATTGGAGGAGGAGATGGTGGGGTTGCTAGAGAATGTATTTCTAAAGGATTTAACTTTATAGATTGGTATGAATTAGATCCAGAAGTTGTTGATATATGTAATAAACATTTAGGAGATATTGGAAAAAAAGTTACAGAAAAAAATTCAGTGAAATGTATTTGGGGAGATGCCTTCGAAAGCATAAAAGGAGTAGAAGATGACAAATATGATAAAATTTTTTTAGATCTTAATGATGATCAATTTTGTATAGATTTAGCTGCAAAAAACATGGATTCATTAATTAGAATATTAAAGCCAAATGGAGTGATCACAGCTCAAGTAGGAAGCCAAGACAAGAAACCACAACAAGTCGCTAAATGGCTTGATGTTTTCAATAAAAATTTCGGAAATACAACTTTAGATAGGGTTTATATACCTAGCTTTGATTGTTCATGGAATTTTTCCTCATCAATTAATCATTAAATTTTTCTTTTTTAATTATTAAATTTATGAAATAAATATCTTTAAAGGGGGTTTCTCCCCTAAATTTATGGAGGAAAAAATGAATATATTTAAAAAAACAATTTTAACTGTTCTTGCCTCTTTATTATTATTAGGAAATGTTTATGCTGATAAAATAAAGATTGGAACAGAAGGTGCTTACCCTCCTTGGAACTCTAAAGATGCATCAGGTGCTCTTATTGGTTTTGAGGTTGAATTAGCCCATTCACTTTGCAGATACATTGGAAGACAGTGTGAAGTTGTAGAACAAGATTGGGATGGAATGATACCCGCTCTTCAAATGAGAAAATTTGATGCAATAATGGCTGGAATGTCAATTACCGATGAGAGGAAAAAAGTTATAACATTTTCACAAGGTTATGCTGATGAAGTGGCCTCACTTGCAGTTATGAAAGGCTCAAGTCTTGAGGAAATGAGTACTCCCGAAGGTATTAGTCTTACTAAGCCAAGTGGTGATGCTAAAAAAGCTCTAAAAACTATTACAGCAGCTTTAGCTGGAAAAACTGTTTGTACACAAACTGGAACTATTCACCAAAACTTTTTAGAGTCTGGTGATGTGGGTAAAGTAAATATTAGAACTTACAAAACACAAGACGAGGTTAATTTAGATTTAGCCGCTGGTAGATGTGATGTTGCTTTAGCAGCAGCTGTAGCATTTACTGATTATGCAGAAAAATCTGGTAAACCTGTTACGCTAGTTGGACCAACTTTTTCTGGTGGTGCCTTTGGTAATGGTGTTGGAGTTGGATTAAGACAGGCTTCTCAATTAGGTGGAACACTAGGAGAAAGAGATGCTGAGCTTTTAAAAGCTTTCAATAAAGCTATTAATCAAGCAAGAAAAGATGGAGTTATTAGTAGACTTGCGATCAAGCATTTTGGCTTTGACGCTTCTATGTAATTAATATTTTGAAAAGGCGACTATTTATTTAGTCGCCCTTTCGATATGGATCTTTTAACTTTCGGAAAAACTGGTTGGGGTGATGAGTTGTTTTATGCAACTCTAATGACTATTGCTGTTTCAATTGCAGCAATGTTTATTGGATTTTTATTTTCTGCAATTTTTACACCACTTAAATTATCTAATAATAAGTTTTTAAATTTTATTGCTAATAGTTACACAACAGTAATTAGAGGTGTTCCAGAATTATTAGTAATTTACCTTTTTTTCTTTGGTGGAAGTGGAGCAATAATGTATGTGGCTTCAATTTTTGGTTACAACGAGTATATTGAGATAAATGCATTTATTACAGGCTCTGTTGCTATTGGTATAATTTCAGGAGCTTATTCAACAGAAGTTTTTAGAGGTGCAATTCAATCAATAGATAAAGGTCAATTTGAAGCTTGTAAAGTTTTAGGATTTAAAAAATATATTTATTTTCTAAAAGTAATAATGCCTCAAATGTTAAGGTTAGCTATTCCCAATTTAAGTAATGTTTGGCAAATAACTTTAAAAGATACATCTTTAATATCTGTTACTGGTTTAGTTGAGATTATGAGGCAATCATATATTGCAGCTGGATCAACAAGAGACCCTTTATTCTTTTATTCTTTTGCTGCAGTTTTATATTTGATGTTAACTTTTTTAAGCATGAAATTAATTAATAAACTTGAAGTAAAGTATAACAGGGGTTTTTAATGGATATAGGTTTAATCGTTACAAGCTTGCCTAAATTATTGAGTGCTGCAGTTATAACTTTAAAACTCTTATCACTATCTTTATTTTTTGGAATATTCATTGGTCTTATATTTGCAATATTAAGATTAAATAAAAATCCTATAATTAATAAATTTGCATATGGATATTCATATGTCTTTAGAGGAACACCTTTATTGGTTCAAATATTTATAATTTATTATGGTTTAGGACAAATAGAATATTTTAGATCAACTTTCCTTTGGGTTGTTTTTAAGGAACCATACTGGTGTGCAATTATTGCGTTTGCCTTAAATACTGGCGCCTATACATCAGAAATTTTAAGATCAGCTTTTCAAACTATTAAACCTGGAATTATTGAGGCAGGCAAAAGTTTAGGAATATCAAATAAGATAATATTTTATAAAATTCAGATACCAGTTGCCATTAGACAATCTTTACCAGCTTATGGTAATGAAATTATATTAATGATGAAAGGAACATCTTTGGCAAGTACAGTGACACTAATGGATATAACAGGTGTTGCAAAGCACATCGTTTCAACAACATATAAACCATTAGAAATATTTCTTTTGGCTGGTGCAATTTATCTATTTATGACTTTTTTGATCCACAACTTCATAAAATATTTAGAAAAAAAATATAGCTACTAATATAAATGAGAAAATTTTTTGGAATTACTATTATATTTTTAATTATATTTTCAAATAAGTTACCTGCAAATGAAAATTTATTAGATTCATTAAAAAAAGGTGGAAAGATAATTTTTATTCGACATGCATACGCACCAGGAAATGGAGATCCAGATAATTTTTTATTAAATAAATGCTCAACACAAAGAAATTTAAATCAAGAAGGAATTAAACAATCCCGAAAAATTGGAATTTTTTTTTTAGAAAACAATATTAAAATAGATAAAGTATTATCAAGTGAATGGTGCAGATGTAAAGAAACTGCAGTACTTGCTTTTAATAACTACAAAACTTTTAGTGCACTAAATTCATTTTATGACATGAGATTTAAAAAAAATAAAAAAAAACAAATTAAAGATTTGAAAAATTATATCAAAAATTGGTCAAGTTATAAAAATTTAGTTTTGGTGACACACCAAGTTGTAATATCAGAGGTGTTGGGTCAAAGTGTTTCTTCAGGTGAGGTGATAGTTTCAGATAAAAAATTTAATGTTATTGGAAACATTAAAAATTAATAACTAGTATATTGTTTTATTTCTCTAATACTTGATCCTGAGTATTTATTAATTTCTAATTTAATTTTAGATCTATCGTCATTTAAAAAATGTATTTCTCTAGAAACTTTAATGAATTGCTCACCAAAGTCTGAGTTTTTTTCATAGGATCTTTTTTCATCTTCAATCATCCAAAGCTTTGAATTGATTCCTTTTAAAGATTTGAATAATTCGTTAATTTTGTCATCAGATTTAATATTTTTTTCTAGCTGTTCTTTAAGTATAATATATTCTTTTTCGATAAATTTTAACGATTCTATTTTGGTAATTTTTTCTTTTTTTATTTCTAATATAGAAATTTTATCTAGCAATTCACCAACTGACACTTCAACAAGAATTTTATTCATATAATTTTATAGTGTGTTAAGTTATTAATTTAATGTCCAATATTTTAATTATTAAACATGGTTCTCTTGGTGATATAGCCCAAGCTTGTGGTGCAATTCAAGATATTTCTGAAAATCACAAAAATGATCAAATACACTTATTAACAACCAAACCATATTTTGAATTATTTAATAAAAACCCTTTTATTCATCACGTTATTTTAGATAAAAGACTCTCTAGATTTAATCTAATTTATCTTTACTTATTAATGAGTGTTTTAAAAAAGTTAAATTTTATAAAAGTTTATGATCTTCAAAATTCATCAAGAACAACTTTTTATAAAAATATATTATCTCCTAAATCAAAATTTGATACATGGTCAAGTTCTGGAACCACAATACCAAACAACACATCCAAAGAAGAATTTGATAAAAGACCAGTCCTGAATAGATTTGAACATCAATTAAAAACTTCTGGACTCGATACTTATAACACAATGAAGCCTAACTTTAATTGGGCTTGCACAAATATAGATAATATTATGAAGAAATATAATTTAAAAGAATACATAGTTTTATTCCCTTTCTGTTCAGCACATTTGTATATAAAAAAATGGCCTTATTTCAATGAATTAATTAAGCTCATAAAAAATCGATACAATGATAAATATAAAATTGTTGTGGCACCAGGACCATCAGAAATTAATTATACTAAAGATGTTAATGCAATTTCGATACTAGATAATGAAAAGATATTAGATATTTCACAATTATCTTCATTAATTAAAAATAGTTCGTTTGTTGTAGCCAATGATACTGGACCAGCACATATAACAGCTCATTTAAATTCAAAAGGAATAACTTTATTTGGCAAACACACTACTGCATTAAAAGTTAGTATTGAAAGAGATAATTTTAAAGCAATACAAGTTGATGATTTAAATAAATTAAGTGCTGAAAAGGTGTTAGAAAAAATATCTAATATTTTAGTTTAGAATTTTTTTATAATCTTCAATTATCTTGTCCCAATTAAACTTAACAGAATTTTCTTTAGCAGCCTTACCATATTCAAGGTATTTATTATTTTCTAGCATTGAATTGATAGAAGTATAAATCTCATTTAAATTATTCCCGTCACAAATTAAACCAGTTTTTTGATGTTGAATTGCATCAGAGGCACCACCATCTACACCACCTATCGAAGGCACACCATATTGTGCAGCTTCAACATAAGCTATTCCAAAACCCTCAACAGATTTTTTGTAAGTTATGGAAGGCATAACAAAAACATTTGAATTTGCTAAAAATGAATTTTTAAGTTCATTTGAAATATCTTTAAAAAACATCACTTGTTGATTTAAATCTAATTCTTTAACAAGTTTTTTAATATTTTTCTCTTCATCACCATAACCAATACAAATATAGACAATATTTGGATAGATTTGTTTTAAATTCTTTAAAGCCATTATTATTTTTTCATGATTTTTTCTTTTATCAAATCTTGAAACAGTAATTAATCTTGGAGACTTATTTTTTAATAAACTATCCACCTTATTTAGAGATTTTTTATTTAGCTCTTGAACAAGACCTATTCCAGGGTTAATAACGATAATTCTATCTTCATCAACACCACATTGGATGGCTAAATTTTTAGTAAACTTTGAATTTGCCACAACGATCTCCACGTTATTTAATACGTTTAGAACTCTCTTGTTTAGATTTGTTTTTTTTTCATGATTTATTTCTTTTGAATGAATTAAGCATATCTTTTTTTTATTAGTTTTTATTAATTCGAGACTTTTCCAATGATCTCCTATTATGCATTCAACTTTATTGACTTTGATAAATTCATTTACTAGTTGAGCTTTTCTGTATTTTCTAAATATCTTAATGCCCCCAACTCTTTCAATGGAAAAAGAAACCTTCTCATCATAATGATTGTGATCCTTATAGTAATCTGCAAAAACTTTTACCATAAAGTGTTTAGATAGCTCATTAGTTAAACCCCACATTAAATTTTGCATTCCTCCTATTTCCGGGGGAAAGGAGCGAGTTATGATTATGTGCATTATTAATTAAACCATTTTATACCACAACCCATACTTGGGGTTTGGTCCACTGGTCCTGTTCCTGTTTCTGCAATTTTTTTCATTGCCTTGTACAAATCACTTTCTCCAGCTCTTACTGGTTTAAGATTTTTTAACTCTCTAATTCTTCCTCTGTATTGTAGTTCTAAATTTTTATTATACCCAAAAAAATCAGGGGTACAAACTGCATCATAATTTTTGGCTACTATTTGAGTTGAGTCAATTAAGTAAGGAAAATTAAAATTGTGATCTTTAGAAAATTTTATCATCTTATCGAAAGAGTCCTCTGGATAATTTACAGGATCATTTGAGCATATCGCTATTGCATTAATACTTAGTTCTTTTAAGTATTTGCAGTCATTAACAATATCTTTAATTATAGCTTTAACATATGGACAGTGGTTACATATAAACATTATTAATGTTCCATTGATTCCCTGAGCATCATTTAATCTTACAATTTCATTATTTGTTGATTTTAATTCAAAGCTTTTAGCTTTCTGTCCAAAATCACATATAGGTGTTTTAATTGGCATGTTATAATAATCTACTCATTTACTCTCTAGTAAAGTTTAAAAGACGGTAGAAAAAACTTATTTTTTAAATTTAATATTTTTTTCCTCAAGAATTTTCTTAAGTTCTCCATTTTCATACATCTCTTTTACGATGTCGCATCCACCAACAAATTCTTTTTTTATATATAGCTGAGGTATAGTTGGCCATTCACTAAATTCTTTTATCCCTTCCCTCAATAATCCGTCTTCAAGAACATTCACTCCTTTAAAATTAACTTCTAAGATTTTTAACATATTTGCAATAGCCATTGAAAAGCCACACTGAGGAGCATCAGGAGTTCCCTTCATGAATAAACAAACTTCATTATTTGCAATTTCGTTATTGATTAAATCTTTGGTTTGTTGTTCCATTACTGCTCCTTTGTTTTGATTGCTAATGCGTGTAGTTCATTACCCATTTTTCCTTTAAGAGAATTGTATACTATTTTGTGTTGCTCAATTTTACTTTTTCCTGAAAATGTATTTGATGTCACCGTTGCAGAATAATGATTTCCATCACCTGCTAAATCTTGAATTTCAATTATAGCCTCTGGTAAGGCTTCTTTAATTAGAGCTTCAATTTCTTTTAAATTCATTGCCATTATTTGCTCATATAGTTTGTTAACCAAGTTGTATGTGATTTGATTAAATCGTCAATTGTTACTTTTGTCTTATTATCAATAATTAGTTCATTTTCATTTACAGTTGCCAGCTCATCATAATGTACTGAGTTTTTTTCAAGAATTTCAGCAACTTCTATATAATTGACTTTTTTGATCTCTATTATGTATCTCCCTTGATCTTCTCCGAAAAGGTATTCAAATTGATTAATTAAATAATTTGGTTTATTGAGAGTAGCACCAATTTTTCCTTTAATGCACATTTTGGAAAGTGCTGTAATTATACCTCCCAATGAAACGTCATGTGCTGATTTAATAAATTTTTTATCTATGAGCTTTAAAATAGTTTCACCATTGTTCTTTTCATTAAATAAATTAATTTCAGGAGGAGGGCCATTTTTCTCATTTAAAATTTCTCTTGAAAATAAACTTTGACCCAGGTGTCCTTCAGTTTTTCCAATGACTAAAAGTATATTATCAACTTGCTTGATATTCATTGTAATCATATTTTTATAGTCCTTAATTAAACCAACACCACCAATTACAGGAGTTGGTTTAATACCAACGTCTTTTGTTTGATTGTAGAAAGATACATTTCCAGAAACAACAGGGAAATCTAAATAGGAACTTGCCTCACTTAAGCCCTGAACACACTCTACAAATTCGCCCATGTTTTCCTCATTCTCAGGACTACCAAAGTTTAAACAATTTGTAATTGCAATAGGCTTTGCTCCAACAGAGATTAAATTTCTCCAGCTTTCACAAACTATTTGTTTTCCACCACTTAAAGGGTGAGCCCAACAATAAATAGCAGAAGAATCAACTGATGCAGCAATAGCTTTATCTGTCCCGTGAACTCTTACAACCCCAGAATCTCCACCGGGTTTTTGAATAGTGTCACCCATAACTGTATGATCGTACTGTTGCCAAATCCACTCCTTACTACAAACATTTGGATGAGATAAAATTTTATTTAAAACATTTATAACTTTTAAATTTTTAAGTTGTTCTTTTTCATTTTTTATTTTTTTTGGAAGTTTAGCTTTTTTCCATTTACGGTCGTACATTGGAGAATTTTCCACTAAAGTATTGACAGGAATATCTGCAACTTTTATTTCATCAAAATAAAGTTCAATTTTTTTACTTTTGGTTGTTTTACCAATTACAGCAAAATCTAAATTCCATTTATCAAATATTTTTTTTGCTAAATCTTCTTTTCCATTTTCTAAAACTATAAGCATTCTTTCTTGGCTTTCAGAAAGCATAATTTCGTAAGGGGTCATTTTTGCTTCTCTGCAAGGAACTTTATTTAAATTAATTTCTATACCCAAATTTCCTTTTGATGCCATTTCTATACTTGACGAAGTCAATCCTGCAGCACCCATATCCTGGATTGCAATAATTGAGTCCCCAGACATCAATTCTAAACAAGCTTCTAATAAAAGTTTTTCTGCAAAAGGATCCCCAACTTGTACTGTAGGTTTTTTTTCTTCAATCTTTTCATCGAAAACAGCTGATGCCATACTAGCTCCGTGTATTCCATCTCGACCAGTTTTAGAACCAACGTAGATTACTGGTTTTCCAATACCTGTCGCCTTTGAATAAAAAATTTTATCTTTTTTAACCAATCCTAATGTCATTGCATTCACCAAGATATTACCGTTGTAAGATTCATCAAAATTAGTTTGGCCAGCAATAGTTGGAACACCCATGCAGTTTCCATAACCTCCAATTCCATGAACAACCCCTCTAAGTAAACTCTTAGTTTTTTTATGTTGAGGTGAACCAAAGTGAATTGAGTTTAGGTTTGCTATCGGTCTTGCACCCATAGTAAAGACATCTCTCATAATTCCACCAACACCAGTCGCTGCTCCCTGGTATGGCTCAATAAATGATGGATGATTATGACTTTCAATCTTAAAAACAATTGCATCATCATCACCAATATCAATTATCCCTGCATTTTCGCCAGGTCCTTGAATTACTTTTTCTCCTTTTGTGGGTAACTTTTTAAGATGTAGCCTAGACGATTTATAAGAACAATGCTCATTCCACATTGCTGAAAAAATTCCAAGTTCTGTAATATTTGGAATTCTTTTTAATAAATTACAGATTTTTTTATATTCATCTTTTTTTAGTCCATGGTCTAAAGCAACTTCTTCGTTTACTATCATTATTTTAAATTGTTAATTAAATTTTTAAAAAAAATAGAACCATCTTCACCTGATAGAGCAGGGTCAATCATACGCTCTGGGTGAGGCATCATACCTAAAACATTTTTTTCTTTGTTAAATATTCCAGCAATATTTTTAATAGAACCATTTGGATTATTTATTTCATCAATATTTCCAATTCTATCAGAATAATAAAGAGCTACTTGATTGTTATCATCAATTTCTTTAACCTGTTCTTTTGAACAAAAAAAATTCCCTTCATTGTGAGCAATATGTAATTCAAGAATATCTTTTTTTATATTTTTAAAATACGAATTGTTTTTACTGTTAACTTTTACAAAGATATTTTTACAAATAAATTCTAAATACTTATTTCTAAGCAAAACACCTGGAAGTAATCCTGATTCAACTAAGATTTGAAATCCATTACAGATACCCATAACTTTACCACCTCCTTTTGCAAAGTTAATTACAGATTGCATAATTTTAGATTTAGAAGCCATACTTCCACATCTAAGATAATCTCCGTAAGAAAAACCACCAGGTAAAATTACTAAATCACTTTTTGGAAGCTCAACATCATTATGCCAAACCATTTTGTTCTTAAAGCCAAATTTTTTTAAAGCAACTTCCATGTCTCTATCACAATTGGATCCTGGAAAGGTTATTACAGTGGAGTTCATTGTTTATTATTGTGATCCAATAATCTTATAATTTTCAATTACTAAATTCGCTAAAAGTTTCTTGCACATATCTTCAACTTTTTCCTCAGCTTTTTTTTTATCATTTTCTTTAGTATCTATTTCAAAATATTTACCTTGTCTAATTTCATTGATGTCATCAAAGCCCATATCCTCTAAAGTTTGATGAATGACTTTACCTTGTGGATCCAAGACATCTTTTTTAAGTGTAATAATTACAGATATTTTCATTTTATTTTCTTTTTTTCACTGATCTTAATTTTGTAACATTAACAGCACTAACATTAGATTGTTCGTGAAGTATCCCTAATCTTTTAGCTACCTCTGTGTAAGCTGGTATCAAGTCTCCCAAGTCTTTCCTAAATCTGTCTTTATCAAGCTTCTTATCAGTAATTGAATCCCACAATCTGCATGTATCAGGGCTAATTTCGTCTGCCAGAATAACTTCATTTTTTCCATTTATTTTTAGTCTTCCAAATTCAAGCTTAAAATCAATTAATTTAATACCCACACCTCTAAACATTCCAATCATAAAGTCATTTATTCTTAAAATCATTTTTTTTACTTTTTCTAGCTCTTGTTTTGAAGCCCAATCAAAAGCTAAAATATGCTCTTCAGCTATTAGTGGGTCGCCTAATTTGTCGTCTTTAAGACAATATTCCAACAACGGATGTTTTAAAACTGTACCATCTTCAATACCGAGTCTTTTTGTTATAGAACCAGTTGCAACATTTCGTATAATGAATTCGATAGGTATAATTTCAACAAATTTAATAATTTGCTCTCTCATATTTAATCTCTTTATTAAATGATTTTTAATTCCAATTTGTCCTAAATTAGTAAGTATGTGTTCAGATATTCTATTATTTAAAACACCTTTACCTTCAATTTTAGATTTTTTTAAATTATTAAAAGCAGTAGCATCATCTTTAAAATACTGAATAACCAAATCCTTATCATCTGTAGCGTAGATAATTTTTGCTTTTCCCTCGTATAATTTTTTACCTTTTTTCATTATTTAAAAACTCTTTTAAATATTAAATCTATATTTTTAAAATGTGAAGAATAATTAAATATTGCTTTTAGTTTTTTAGGAGAAATTTTATTCATAATGGAGCTATCTTCATTTATCACATCAAATAAATTTAAATTTTCAGCAAAGCATTTTTTGGCATAATTTTGAACTATTTTATAAGATTGTTCTCTGCTTAAACCTGACCTTGTTAGTTCAAGCATAACTTCTTGAGAAAAAATTAAACCCTTCGTTAAATTTAAATTTTCAATCATTTTTTTTGGATATACAATCATCTTATCTAAAATGTTTCCAAGTCTAACTAAAGCAAAGTCTAAAGTTATGTTTGTGTCTGGACCGATACTTCTTTCAACGCTTGAATGAGAAATATCTCTTTCATGCCACAAAGCAATATTTTCTAATGCAGGGACCACAGCACTCCTTACCATTCTCGCAAGGCCTGTTAAATTTTCACTTAATATTGGGTTTTTTTTGTGAGGCATTGCAGAAGAACCTTTTTGATCTTTTGAAAAGTACTCTTGAAGCTCATAAACTTCTGTTCTTTGTAAGTGTCTAATCTCAGTTACAACTCTTTCAACTGAACCTGCAATGATTCCAAGAACTGAAAAATAAAATGCATGTCGGTCTCTTGGTATAACTTGCGTTGAGATAGGTTCAATTTTTAATCCAAGTTTCTTAGCAACATATTTTTCCACATTAGGATTAATATTTGCAAACGTTCCAACGGCTCCTGATATTGCACACGTTGAAATTTCGTCAATTGCATTTATTAATCTTTTTTTATTTCTCTTAAATTCTTCATAAAATGAAGCAAGTTTTAAACCGAATGTGATAGGCTCAGCATGAATTCCGTGACTTCTACCCATGCATGGTGTGTATTTGTATTTCTTAGCTTGTTTTTTAAGTACTTTTAAAATTTGATCAATATCGTCTATTAAAATTTTACCTGATTGGACTAGTTGAATATTTAAGCTTGTATCCAATACGTCAGAGGAAGTCATTCCTTGATGAAGATATCTAGCTTTAATTCCAGCTTTTTCTGTAACAGAAGTCAAAAAAGCAATAACATCATGCTTAACTTTACTTTCAATTTGGTGAATTCTTTTCACGTTGATTGTAGCTTTTTTTTTGACTACTGAGGCAACGCCTTTAGGAATTTGACCAAGTTTTTCCATAGCTTCAGCGGCAGCGATTTCTACTTCAAGCCAAATTTTGTATTTATTTTCTTCTGACCATATGTCAGTGAGTTGTTTTCTAGAATATCTTTTAATCATTAATTATAAGTAAGGGGGCTTAGAATAACCTTTAACAGATTCTGTAAAGATTTCATAACCATTTTCAGTAATACCAAGTGTATGCTCAAATTGTGCTGATAATGATTTATCTTTTGTAACAGCTGTCCATCCGTCTTTTAGCATTTTTACATCCCATTCACCTGCATTTATCATAGGTTCAATAGTAAAAGTCATTCCTGGTCTTAGCTCTAATCCAGTACCTTTTCTACCGTAGTGTAAGATATTTGGTGGTTCGTGAAAAGTAGTGCTTATTCCATGTCCACAAAAATCTCTTACAACAGAAAAACCTTTTTTTTCTACATAAGACTGTATTGCGTATCCAATATCTCCAAGCTTCAATCCAGGTTTTAATAAACCAATAGCTAACATCATAGATTCATATGTTGTGTCTATTAAGTTGTTGACTTTAATTGGTGTCTTGCCAACAGAGAACATTCTACTTGTATCACCGTAATGTTCATCAATGATTGCTGTAACATCGATATTGAGAGCATCACCTTCATTTAAAATTCTGTCTGATGGTATACCGTGACAAACAACATGATTTAAAGAAGTGCATAAGGATTTTTTAAAACCACGATAATAAAGAGGAGCAGAGTAACCTCCGTTATCTCTAATAAACTCATATCCAATTTTATCAATATAGTCAGTGGTAATTCCAGGTTTAATATTATCAGTAATCATATCTAATGTACGAGATGCAAGTTTTCCGGCAACTCTCATTTTTTCAAATTTTTCAAAATAATCACTCATTAATAATTTTTATTTTTTTTTCTATTTTAATCTCTTTTGAATTAATTTTACAGCGATATGCCAAAAAGTTAACGCCAGCTTTTTTAGCAAGTAAATAATTTTCATAATATACTTTATCAATATCTTTAGCTATTTTAAAATACTCAATTTTTTCAATTTGAATTAAGAATAACAGGTATGCTTTATACCCATTTTTTTTTGCATCCATAAGGGTCTTCAGGTGTTTTGTGCCCCTAGACGTTATTGAATCAGGAAATTCAGCAATTTTTTTATCTCTAGATAAAGTAACATTTTTAACCTCAAGAAAAATTTTTTGTTTATTTTTTTCAACTAAAAAATCAAATCTAGTTTCTTTATTGTAAAAAACTTCAGATTTTATTTTGTCGTTATCTTTTAATTCTTCAATAAGATTATTTGATAAGCCATGATAAACAATTTTATTTGCAAAATGAGTGTTTACACCGACTAAATTTTTTTTAACTTTAATAATTTCAAGTGTATATTTTAATTTTCTTTTAGGGTCATCATTTTTAGATATAAAAACCTCATTTCCTTCATCTAAAAGACCTTTCATGGAACCTGTGTTTGGACAATGCGCAATAACAACTTCTTTATTTAGTTTGATATCAGTAAAAAATCTTTTATATCTTTTTACAAGTTTGCCTTTTATTAAAGACTTGGTAAATTCCATAATTAATTTATATATTTAAAAATGATTAAAAACACAAAAGTAAATGCCGCAATATTAATTATCGGCAATGAAATTTTATCAGGAAGAACTCAGGATACAAACACTGGTACAATCGCGTTATGGCTTAATTCTCTTGGTGTTAAGGTTCAAGAAGTGAGAATAATTCCAGATATTGAAGAAATCATAGTTGCTACGGTCAATTTGTTGAGAAAAAACAATGATTATGTCTTTACAACTGGTGGCATAGGACCAACTCATGATGACATTACTGCTGCATCTATATCAAAAGCTTTTGGTATAGATTATGAAATCCATAAAGAAGCATTTAAAATTCTTGAATCTTACTACAAGGAAGGGGAATTTAACGAAGGTAGACAAAAAATGGTATGGATGCCAAAAGATGCTAAATTAATTCTTAATCCTACAAGTGGTGCACCAGGATTTAGTGTTAAGAATGTATTTTGCTTACCTGGCGTTCCTTCAATTTTAAAATCAATGTTAGGTGGTTTAAAAAATGAAATTGTTGGTGGTAAGCCAATCATAAGTCACACAATAAGCATAAGAACTGTCGAGAGTGAAATTGCTGATTCATTAACATTAGTGCAAAATAATAATCAAGAAGTTGAAATAGGCAGCTACCCTTTTTTTCAGGCTGGCAAACTAGGTGTTTCAATTGTAATTAGATCTGAAGATCAATCTAAAATTAATAATTGTAATTCTCAAATTTTAGAATTTGTTAATAAGAAAAAAATAGAAATAGTTGATAGGTAATCAAATGCTTTACTTTGCTTACGGCAGTAATTTACATCATTTACAAATGAAAAGAAGATGTAAGGATAGTTCATTTTTAAAAAAAATTAATTTGAAAGGTTTCAGGTTAACATTTAGAAATATGTACGCAGATATAGAGCTCAAGAAAAACTCAATTGTGGTAGGTGCTTTGTTTGAGATTTCAAAAAGTGATGAAAAAAAATTAGACGTCTATGAAGATTATCCAACCGTATATAAAAAATATTACTTTAATTACTACGGAAAAAAAATAATGACATACATAATGGTAAATAAAACGTTATTTACTTTTCCAACAGAACGTTATCTAAATATTGTTAAACGTGGATATAAAGATTGCAACCTTGATAAAAAGTTTTTATTAAAAGCCTTGATTAATAATTAAAGATTGTATAGTTGGTCAAATAGTTTTTCGAAGTGGCTTTGAAAGTAAAAATCATAAGCATTATCACCATTTGGGTATACCAACGGGAACTCAGGTACAGACTCTAATAATCTTGGAACTTTTAATCCTTCTGCAATAGTATATCCAAAAGATAAGTTGCCTAAAAAAAATTTACTAGATTTGATAATTTCAGCAACCTCTAAGAAATCTTTACAATTATAAAATTCTAAGTTTGGTACCTCTTTTTTTAAATCTTTAAATTCCTCTTCTAAACCTATGAATAATAGGTCTTTATAATTTTTAAGAAATTTATAGTTTGTAATATAATTTTTTCTTCTTGTGTTTCTCATTATTACTATTTTATTTTTAATATATTTATGTGGTTCTGCAAAAATATAGGGCTCGTTCAAATTTGCATGAATACCTGTTAGATGAAAATACCATCTCACAGAATCTATGTTTAAATTAATTGGCATTTTTCTTATTAAATTAAAATCAATATCTATATTTTGATTATTTAATTTTTCAGTTTTCTTTAAATAGGGGAGTTTAGCAAATAATGGTAAAAGCATATCAACAACTTTATGTTTTAGATAAACCTCATCACCAAAACCTTTGTAATTTTTTGCGTTATCCTCAAGAATCTTCTCTGTGTGGATGAAGTAATCGCATTTATGACTTTTTGATAATTCTCTAACAGTAGGTAATGAGTTAATAACGTCACCTAAGTGACCACAATGTGAAAAAGATAACTCTTTTTGGTTTTTTATAGCATTTTGAATAGTTTCTAACTTCTCATGAATTTGTGAATTATAAATTTGCTTGATAAGTATTTCATGATTATCTCTTTTAAGAGTGTTTTTGTAAAAAAAATGCTTATCTTTGTTGGTAAATTTATAAAATAATTTTTTTAAATACATTTGTTTTTTAATAAAGTTAATAAAAGAAGTAATACATGAAAAAGTTAACAAAATATCTAACAATTTTAATGTGAGTTTATTGTGCAATTAAAATACAGACCTGAAATTGATGGCTTAAGGGCTCTAGCTGTAATTGCTGTTATCTTATATCATGCACAAATTTTTATATTTAATCAAAATTTTTTTAAAGGAGGATTTATTGGTGTTGATATTTTTTTAGTAATATCAGGCTATTTAATATCTTCATTAATATTCAAAGAAATTGAAGCAACAGGAAAGTTTTCTTTTACTTACTTTTATGAAAGAAGAGCAAGAAGGATTCTACCAGCACTTTTATGCGTTATGCTTGTTAGCTTCCCTTTTGCATGGATGTATTTGCTGCCTTCAGATTATTTAGATTACGTTAAATCCATACTTTTCTCAATAGGATTTAGTTCTAATTTTTATTTTCATTTTACGGGATTAGAATATGGAGCTGCCGAGGGTCTCTTAAAGCCATTTTTACATACATGGTCTCTGTCAGTTGAGGAGCAATTTTATATAATTTTTCCAATTTTTTTAATCATTACTTATAATTTTTTTAAAAAAAATTTGTTAATTATTTTAATCGTTGGTTTTTTACTTGGTTTGTTTATGGCACATTTAAGCAGTGAGTCATCTCCATCACTTAGTTTTTATTTTTTACATACAAGAATGTGGGAACTATTAGCAGGCTCAATTTTAGCTTATGTAGAAAACAAAAAAAAAATGCGTTGGAAGTTTGAAAATAATATTCTTAATAAATCTTTACCACTAATTGGCACATTACTTGTAATCCATGCAATCTTATTTTATGACGACAACATATTACACCCGTCATTGTATACTTTGTCACCCGTAATAGGAGTTTGTTTAATAATTTGGTTTGCAAATAAAAATGAATTGATTACAAAAATATTTTCTTCAAAATTTTTTGTCGGCATAGGGTTAGTTTCTTATTCATTATATTTGTGGCATTACCCAGTATTTGCTTTTTTTAGATATTCTTTAGCCTCTGGTAGCATTACAAAGAAAATATTAATTGCAATATTTATAATTATTGCATCTATAACAACATATTTTTTAGTAGAAAAACCTTTTAGAAATAAAAAACAGATATCTTTTAGAGTTTTATTATATCTCTTAGTAATCACCATCACTTCTCTGACAATTTTAAGCTCATATGTTGTAAGAAAAGAAGGGTTTAATAATCGTTATATTTTTAAAAATGTAAATCTTGATAATGGTTTTTATATTAAGGAAAGACTTCTCCACAACAAAGATACTAAAATAACTAAATTCACAAATTTAAAAAAACGAAAAATCTTAATTATTGGTAACTCTTATGGAAGAGATTTGTTTAATATATTCAATCTAAACAAAGATTTATTTACAGAGTATGAAATTTCTTTAATGCAGACAGAAATTTCTTGCTTAGAAACTTTTTTGGAGGATCAAACATTATGTGGAAAAAAAGTAGAAAAAATAGATATTAACAATTTTGAAAATTCTAACATTATTTTATTTTCTACACGATGGAGGACAATTGATAAAAATAATATTGATAAAATTTTATCTAAATTAAAAAAAATTGATAAAAAAATAGTTTTAACAACACAAAGACCAGAATTTATAACATTTGGTAAATTCACACTTATCGATAAATTTATTTTATCCAATAAAAGACTGCCAAATAAAAGTGAAATCCATGAATATAAAAAGAAATATTTCAAGAGTTACACTGAAAATAAGTACGTTACGTCAACTAACTACCTTCTAAGGTCTGTTGCGTCTAAATATAATTTAAAAATTTTAGATAATGCGGAAAACCAATGTGATAAAATACTTAAAGAATGTTTTTTTCTTACAAATATGGGAGATAAAATTAATTTTGATAAAGGCCACCTCACAATCTCTGGTGCAAAATATATAGGTGAGTTAATTGATAAAAATAAATGGCTTCAAGTAGATTAATCAGTTAGTTTTTTTTACAAAAAAAGCCTGTCCTGTAGGCAAGTGTAAAAATTCTCCTTCTTTGTCTTCTAAGAATATTTCAATTAATTCTCTTGTTTTTTCATATCCGTTCCAGCTGTAATCATCAAATAGAATAATTCCATTCTTTTCTAATTTTGGATAAAAATATTCTAGACTATCTAAAGTTGGTTTTGACGAATTGAGATCTATATGTAACCATGACAATTCATTAGGTCCATTATTTTTTTGAAAAGAGTCAGGTATATAACCTTGATTGAAATATATATTATCTTTATAATTTAGTAAGTTTTTTTTAGTATTTTCTATACTTATATGCTCATAGAGCCCTATCATTTCTTTTTCTCTATCTTCATCAAGATATTCTTTTTTTATTTCTTTCCATGAGTCATATAAATAAACTTTATAGTTTGGACTTTCTTTAAATTTATTAATGGCAAAAAATATTGTTAAACCATCGGCAACACCACATTCAACAATATTCCTAGATTTTGTATTATTAAAAGCAATCATAGCTGTATAAAAAAGAATATAATGCCTGTAATTTAATCTATATATATTTTTATATTGGGAGAGGTTAAATGATTTATTTTTAATTTTTTCTTGAAGAAGTATTTCAGCTTTATTAAATTCAACATAAGTTTTATTTTTAGATGATCCTATCCATGGTGGAGCATGATTGATTGCCAATCCCCATCCCTTAAATTGTATTTTTTGATTGAAGATTGCAACATTTTCATATCTATTTTTAAAAGTAGTTTCTAATATTTGATAAATTTTGGGAAAAGTACTTTTTAGATATTTTTTAAGTTGTAACTTCATTTATTTAGCTTCATTTTTATATCATGATAATCTATCTTTATTAAAGGTAATAAAATGATAGTATAACTGTATTTGATTATTATGAATTATTTTAAAAAAATTAAAAGATCTTTTTTTTGGAAAATTATTTTATTACTTATTATAAAACCAATTTATGATTTTATTTGGGTTTATATAATTAATATTCAAGCAAAATTAACATTAATTTCCTGGAATTCAAAAAATAAAGAGTATTTCAATTTAAATAACAATAACCAACTAATAGTTCGAGATAATGAAAGAATTTTAGATATTGCGAAGGAACTTAATAGAATTTGCACCAAAGATTTTTTAGATAAATCGAGAGATGAAATGAAAAGTAATGGAGTGAATAACCAAGAACTTTTTGATAGACTTGAATATAGTATTAAAGAAAAAATAATTAATTTTGCTTCATCTGATCTAATTGTCAATACTGCCGCAAGATATATGGGGATATTCCCAGTTTTAAGTAGGATCTATTTTTATCACAATATACCAAATCCTAATGGAGAAAATGAAATTCAAGCTCAAAAATGGCATAAAGATGGAATGGGTTATAAAGGTTTAGATTTTTTTATATCGATAACAGATATCAATTTAAATAATGGACCCTTTTTTTTCTTAAAAAAAAATAATTCACTAGGAGCTTTTTCTAGAATCGAAAATGCCATCTCTAACCCAATTAAGGGAGAGAGAAATAAAATTTCAAATGAAGAATTTGAAAAAGTTTATCAAAAAACTGATGTAGACAATATAGTAGGGCCAAAAGGTACTTGTGTAATAGTCGATAGCTATAATTGTTATCATAAAGGTGGATATCTAAAATCAGGAGATAGAGTAATGTTAAGAATAGCTTTTGATACCATTGATTCGTCGGTTTTAAATTTTGATGAAGAGAAGTATAGAAGTGATACTATTTTTTATTACAATAAAAAGCACATTAATGATGTAGATGATAAATTTTTAAAATTTCTCTATTTCAAGCGATCATCTTTAATGAAATTATTTAAAGTACCGCAGAAATTATTAAAATTTTATCAAATTTTTCATTTTAAAATTACTTAACATAAAATATAATTATACATGATGACAGAATTGTATAAGCAAGCCTCCTAAAGCATAGCAATTAAGGCTAGGAATGGCATCAGTGAAATTGGTAGAAAAAAAGTACTTAAAATCCGAAGGTTTGGCAGTTAGTTTAGTTTTTTTATAGTCTCTTGCATTCCGAACGTTCCATTAAACCGCATAACTTTAATTTACCTATCAATTAAGATTAGAAAATATCACTTAATTAATTTGCTCAAACTGAAGCATATAGAGATAAATTAAAAAAATTTTACTTATTACTCTTGTTCAATTATAAATATTAGCATAAATACTCATGAAAATAATATGTGCCCTCGTGGTGAAATTGGTAGACACAAAGGACTTAAAATCCTTGCCCTTATGGGAGTGCCAGTTCGAGTCTGGCCGAGGGCACCAAAAAAATGAAAAATAAAGCTTACATAGTTTTTGACAAAACAAAAAGTTCATTAAAAATTAAGACATTTTTAGATAAAAAAATTTTAGTAACCAGTTTAGTAAAATCTAATATAATAATTGTTTTAGGCGGAGATGGTTTTATGCTTCAATCTCTTAAAAAATTTTATAAATTTAAAAAACCATTTTATGGAGTTAATTCAGGCAATTATGGTTTCTTAATGAATAAATTTTCAAATAAAAATTTTATAAATAATTTAAAAGGTTCAAAGTCAGTAAAAATTTATCCATTAGAAATGGTTGTTAAAACTAAAAATAATCAAATAAAAAAATCAATTGCTATAAATGAAATTTCTATATTAAGACAAAGTAAGCAAGCCGCTTCAATACAAATACTTAATGGAAAGAAATCAATTATTAAAAAATTAATTTCAGATGGAGTGTTAATTTCATCCCCAGCAGGTAGCACTGCTTATAATCTTTCTGTGCATGGACCCATACTAAACATAGATTCTAAAAAGATTGCAGTTACACCAATAAGTCCTTTTAGACCGAGAAGGTGGAGGGGTACAATAATAAGTGAAAAATCAATTGTAAAAATAAAAAATTTGAATGTCAGTAAAAGGCCTATTAGTGCTGTTGCAGATAATTTTGAAGTAAGAAATGCAAAATCAATAGATATTAAAGTTAATAAAAAAATACACTTTGATTTACTTTATGATAAAAATAATAGCCTTTATAAAAAAATTAAAATAGAACAAATAAGAAAAGAAACCAATAATAGATAAAAAATAAGTTAAAACAAAAACTTGATTTGATTAATTTATTAGCTAAACACCTTTGATAATGAAAATTCCTAAAACAAAAAAAATAATAAAATGCAGACTATGTTCTTATGATAAATTAACAAGAGTTTATGATTTTGGCAATCATTATGTTAGCAATTTTGTAACCAAAAGTAAGATTAACAAAGGAATCAAAGCCCCTTTAAATTTGGTCTATTGTAAGAATTGTAAACTATTGCAGTTGGAGCATTCAGCACCGCAAGAAATTATGTATAAGAAGTTTTATTGGTATAGATCTGGTGTTACTGAAACGATGAAAATAGCTTTAAAAGATATCTTTTTAAATGTTAAAAAATTGTCAATTCTTAAAAAAGGTGACACTATTTTAGATATTGGTGCCAACGATGGAACTCTTTTAAAATATTTTAAAGATGATGGATTTACAACAATTGGTTGTGAACCTGCTAAAAATTTAGCTCCAGAATTAAAAAAAAATTGTAAATATATAATTAATGATTTTTGGAATGTTAAAAATTTGGATAAAATTTTAAATAAAAATAAATTAAAAAAACCAAAAGTAATTACTGCTATCGGCATGTTCTATGATTTGGAAGATCCATCCAAATTCATTGCCGATGCAGCAAAATCTTTAGATGATGATGGTGTTTTTATCGCTCAATTAATGTGCTTAGACGACATGATAAAAACAAATGATCTTGGAAATATATGTCATGAGCATTTAGAATTTTATTCTTATCAATCATTAAAATACCTTTTTGAAAAAAATGGTTTCAAAATTGCCAAAATAGAAAAAAATTATATTAATGGAGGAAGTTATAGAATTTTCTGTAAAAAAAATATTAAGAAATCAGTAAAATATAAAGAAAAAACTAGTTTAAATGATATTAAAAAATTTATTCAACGTGTTGAACTTAATAAGAAAAAATGTTTAAATTTTTTAAAAAAGTGTCAAAATAATAAAAAAAAAGTATTTATTTATGGAGCGTCAACTAAAGGTAATACTCTTCTTCAGTACTACGGTATAAAAAAGAATATGATTAAATTTGCTTCCGAAAGGAGTCCTGAAAAATGGGGAAAATACACTATTGGGACCGGTCTAGAAATAATTTCTGAGGCAAAAGCTAGAAAATTAAATCCAGATTATTTTTTTGTCATGCCATACGGATTTATCAAAGAGTTTATTAAAAGAGAAAAACCATGGACTAAGCGTGGTGGAAAATTTATTTTACCTTATCCTAATTTTAAAATTTTAAATTAATAAATTTATGAAAAAAAAAGCCATAATTATTGGTGCTACCGGCCAAGATGGCTCTTATCTTCTTGAGCTCTTATTAGATAAAAAATATGAAGTTCATTGTCTAATAAGAAAATCTGCAACCAGCAATACAAAAAATATTGATCATATAATATCTGACAAAAAAAAAATTAATAAAACTCTTTTTATTCACAAAGGAGATTTATTGGATTGGATCTCTCTACACAACATAATTAATAAAGTTCTGCCCGATGAGATTTATAATTTTGCTGACCAAGACCATGTAGTATGGAGCGGAGCAATACCAACTTATTCACTTAAAGTTACAGCACTTTCAGTAATAGAAATATTAGAAATATTAAAAAATAATAAAAAAAAGATTAAATATTTTCAACCAATTTCTTCTAATATATTTGGCCTTACTAATAAAAAAAAACAAAATGAAAAAACCATACTTAACCCTAACAGTATATATGGTCTGGCAAAGGCAACGGCATATCATGCTTGTAAAATGTACTCTAGAACACATAATTTGTTTTTATGTGGTGCAATATTCTATAACCACGAATCTCCCAAAAGAAGCAATGAGTATGTCTCAAAAAAAATTGTGGAACATGTTTGTGAGATTTATTATGGTAAAAAAAAATATCTATATTTAGGTGACATTAAGGCAAAAATTGATTGGGGTTATGCTAAAGAATATGTTGAAGCATCCTGGAAAATCATGCAACAAAAAAAACCTGAATTTTTTGTAATTGGCACAGGCGAAATTCACTCTGTCGAATATTTTGTAAAACATTGTTTCTTACACGTTGACCTAAATTATAAAAAATATATTAAAATTGATAAAAATTTATTAAGAAAAGGCAAAACAAATATTCTAAGTGCAGATACTTCAAAAGCTAAAAAAACTTTTAATTTTAAAATTAAAACAAATTTAAAAAAATTAATCCAGATTATGATGACAGAAGAACTAAAAAAATATAATGGATAAGAAAATATCAATTATCTTATCAACTTATAATGAGGCACAAGTTATAGAAGACACAATAAGCCAAATTTTTAACACTTTATCAAAAGTAGAAGTGGTTTTGGTTGATGACAATTCTACTGATGGAACTTTTGAGCTTGTTAGTAAAATTAACAACCCTAATTTAAAAATTTATTCAAGAAATTCTAGAGGATTGGCTTCGGCCTTTCTCCTTGGTTTGATTAACACCACTGGAGAAATTGTTGGATGGATGGACTCTAACATGGGTATTCTTTCTAAAAGACTGCCCGAAATGATTCAAAATCTTAATGATAATGATCTAGTTATTTTATCAAGATATGTGGAGGGTGGTATAGATCAAAGAAGTAGACTTAGAATTTTATCGAGTCGACTAATAAATTTTATATGCAGAATTATTCTTAGTTCTAAAATAAAAGATTATACTAGCGGTATCTTTCTAATGAAAAGAGATGTTTTAAAAATAGCTGTACCAGTTAGTTATGGACACGGTGAGTTTTTTATTGAATTTTTGTACAAGCTATTAGTTAATGGAGTCAAAATTAAAGAATTAGCATATACGCACCCACCTGACATTGAGGGTATAAGCAAAACTGCCTCAAGTTTGTTAAGATTTTTTGAATTAGGCTTTGATTATTTGATCCGAATTTTTAGAACACGCTTTAGAAAAAATTAACTCTTAAATTTTACAATAATTGTATTATAGTCTTTTTGTGATTGAAAATATAATACATGGTAAAAAACAATACGCTTTAATAGTTAGAAGCCGATTTCGAAAAAATGAAGGAATTAACTTTTTTACTGATAAGTATGCAACTCAACAATTTGGTTACATGAAACATAAAAAAAATCATATAATCTTACCGCATCACCATAATAAAAGAACAACTAAAATAATGATGACAACAGAGGTTTTAATCATATTAAAAGGAACCCTAAGAGTAGATTTCTACACTCTTAAAAAAAAATATTTATTTAGTAAGGAAATTTATGAGAATGATATAATTATGCTAGTTAACGGTGGGCATGGATTTAAAGTCTTAAAAAATGTCGAAATGATAGAAGTTAAACAAGGACCTTATACTTTATCAAGTGATAAAGTTAAATTTTTAGCTGTAGAAGAAAAAAAAATTAAATTGAAAAAAACAGATTAATTTACCATAATCCATATTAACTAAATTATATCAAAGTAAATTTTATATTTAATGAGTACAATATTTTTAAACTCATTAATTAGCTAATTTGTATTTTTTTTTTTATAAACAAAAGTCTAATTTTGGTTAGAAATCACAAATATCAATTATAGAATAATTATTTAAAGTAAGTTATTTATTACTTATTTAAATACAAAAAATGTTGTTAATTAAAAATTACTTATCCCACTTAAAAAATAATTACTTGCTCATACTGGTATTATTAAGTTTGTTAATTTTTTCATTCAAGTGGTTTTTTTCATATTATTATTTTGATGATTCAATGGATGTTAGAATTATTTTTGACACAAAAGATGATGGTTATCTTTATTACCCACAAACTGCATTTCTTGGAAACCTCGGTTTCTTGCAAGAACTATATGAACCAAAAATTGCAATCCAAGCTTTTTCTTCAATACTAATACATTCAATTTTATTCAAATTTTTTAATTTTTATGGTTATTTAATAGGTGAATTTATTTGTATATTTATTTTTTTATTAATCTTTTTTAAGATTTCACAAACACTTAAATATCCAAAATTTTTATCTTTTTTAATTCCATTAGTCATACTTACAGTGCCAATAATTATAGAAATTTCTTTTTTGGAAAACTTTTCGATATTCAACAATTTTAAGCATATCTACAATTTAAGATACCCAAATCCAATGGTGTCAAATTTATTTTTATTTTATTTTATTTATTTTTTATTCAAACTTGAAAATAACTATATTCTTAATTATAAAAATTTTTTTATACTCGCGTTATTGCTAAGTCTTACATTTTGTTCTTATTATTATTATTTTGTAGCAGAAGTTATTACATTTTTTTTGTATATAATTTATAAGGAAAATAAATATTTTTTTTCAGATTT
>Ga0209709_10000643_pt1 | contig 32968 bp, 33 predicted proteins | sample ArcticOcean_MG_C_2_FD_187435 | JGI IMG/M metagenome (GOLD analysis project Ga0209709, IMG submission 187435) | Marine microbial communities from western Arctic Ocean - ArcticOcean_MG_CB4_136 (SPAdes) (version 2) | ecosystem: Environmental > Aquatic > Marine > Oceanic | place: Arctic Ocean... | reverse complement strand
AGAAATTTTCAAAGCCGTTCTTGCTGATGGCGATTATATCAAAGCCTGTGAAATGCTACACGACCCCACATTCATTGAAAATGTTGGTGTGGAACAATCCATGCTTGCATCATGGGATATGCTACCCAACCCACGCCTTGACCCTTTCGGTGGTCGTTTCATAGAGGAAGAAGAATAGCCCTTACCTATTTATACTTGTAGCGACTATCCTGTATTATGGACGCACACATTGGACTATGCGAAGGTCGCCACGAAATTACAAGAGATGATGGGAAGCCATTAACGGAGTTTATCTTCCCACAAATTGTGGAGAATCCAATGGACTTCCATGCTAATTTTGAAACCGCTTATGGTTGCTTAGAGCCTTTGCTTTATGTTAAATTGTATATCACCGGACTTACCCCTTGTTTGACCGCTACGCTTCTTGCGGCTAAAGAGGCAGAAGTTGAATCACTTATCCTCATGCACTACGATAGGGAAAGCGGAAAATACATTCCACAAGATGTATCAGCCCTTCTTTGATTAGTGAGAAGCCATAGATAGTCAAGAAAACAAGGAATGATTATGATGCCCCATGATTTCCCACCACCCGAAATCATTGAAGCACTTGAGGTTCAATTAGGGTTGGATTTCATTCATTTTACTGTATCTTTAGATGGCGTAGTGGAAGGAGTATTTGGTAATGACATTGATACTCAAGTAGTATCCTTTGAAGCCAAAAGAGAATTTCTATCATCTTTCCAATTGCCGCCTATTGAATCCATAATTGCCGAATTAGATGAGAACGCTCTTGAAGATATGCAAAAAATGTTCAAATCAGTTCTTGCAGAAATTGAGAATATGACGGAAATAAGTGCCGGACTCTCTATGAGTGAAGACCCCCCAAAATTTGATGATGGATGGTATTGTCCGTAATCCCCACACCTAAAGGTGGTAAAACCAAGAGGGATGCGTCATATCCTTAGCGCACAAATTATACGAAAGTATAGATAGCACGAAATACAATGGATATGTGCAGAAGGAACATTGGGTTCCTTAAACTACCAACATTGTGAACGAAATGGAAAACGAAAACAGATTCAAAAAGACTTTAATTACGCTACTAACCGCCCTTATGCTTACTCTTTCAGTAGGCGTAGTAACAGGTGAAGGAACAGACCCGTTAGACCCCTCCGATGGTGGGGCAGATTGGGACGGCGATGGTTTAACCAACGCAGAAGAACAGCAACACGGCACAGATTTTTCTAAGGCCGATACAGATAATGACGGATTACCCGATGGATGGGAAGTCGCAAATGGCTTAGACCCTTTAAGTGGTGGCGATGCTAATGGCGACCCCGATGGCGATGGATTAACTAATGCTCAAGAATATGCAAAGGGAACAAACCCTAACAATGCAGATACAGATGGCGATGGTCGCCCCGATGGGACAGACCAATTCCCTAACGACCCTAATGATGGCGAATTCTCCGACTCCGATGGAGATGGTATTCCCGATGCTTACGACCCCGATTATCAAGAATCTCAAGCAGGTTCGGGTGATGGTGGAACAGAAGGCGGCGGCGAATCCGAAGACCAAGGGCAAGGCGAAGGCGAGGGTCAAGGTCAGGGTCAAGGACAAGGGCAAGGACAAGGACAAGGACAAGGACAAGGACAGGGGCAAGGTCAGGGTCAGGGTCAAGGTCAAGGACAAGGCCAAGGGCAAGGACAAGGACAGGGACAAGGACAGGGGCAAGGACAGGGACAAGGGCAAGGTCAAGGTCAGGGTCAAGGACAAGGCCAACAACAGGGTCAAGGTCAGGGTCAAGGTCAGCAAGGACAACAGGGACAGCAAGGACAACAAGGCCAACAAGGTCAAGCAGGTCAGCAAGGCCAAGAGTCAGGGCAAGGCCAACAAAGCGGTCAGCAAGGTCAACAAGGTCAGCAGGGACAGCAAGGCGAGCAAGGCCAACAACAAGATAACGGTCAAGGCCAACAGCAACAAGGCGGCGAACAAGGCGGCCAACAAGGACAACAGCAAGGTCAAAACCAAAACGGTGATAACCAAAACGGTCAAAATCAACAGCAACAAGGCCAAACTCAAAACGGTCAACAAGGCCAACAAGGTCAACAATCCGAGCAACAACAGGGTCAGCAGGTTGGAAATCAACAGGAGAATGATAATGATGGTGATGGAATCCCCGATGATTTGGATAATGATGATGATAACGATGGCATCCCCGATACTATGGATGATTCACCTTACGACCACGACAATGACGGCATCCCCGACTTAGAAGACGATGATGATGATGGCGATGGCATTCTTGACCAAGAAGAAGTCAATGATGGCGACCCTAACACTAACATTTACGACCACGACAATGACGGCATTGAAGACCGCTTTGATATGGACATAGACAATGATGGTATTGATAATCGCCAAGATTTCTATGCAAATGGTAGTGATGCAAGCCGTGACCATGACAATGACGGACTCAATGATTCGGTGGACACAGATGATGATAATGACGACATTCTTGATGTGGACGAAATTGGCGGCTCATGGGGTGCATACAGATACGACCACGACAATGACGGCATTTGGGACGCTACCGATACAGACGATGACAACGATGGCCTTTCAGACTACTTTGAATCAAATGATGGTAACGACCTCACAGGACAATTTGACCACGATAATGACGGATTGGCCGACCATGAAGACGATGATGACGACTCCGATGGAATCCCGGACATCTTGGAATCTTGATGAGCAAATCGTTTAGATAGCAACACCGCCCATAAGTAATTATGTCGGTGCGAAGACAGGGCTACCAATGGTCTGTTGAAGATTTAGGACAATTACCCCCTAAACGATTGGACGCATTGACAACGCCACAATCCATCTTTGTATCGGGTATTGGAAATGCTACATTAAAAGCAAGACTACGGACGAAACCTACTGAATATATTGTCATTAAATACTTCGGCTCAACGCCCGGAATTTGGGGGACGGGCAACGCTTGGGTTCCCGCAGGGTATCTCAATTTCGCTATTGGAGTCACAACCTTCTTTACCAACCCCGATGGAGTAGGTGGTGCGGGTCTGTCGGGTTCTGCCGCCCCCTATCCTATCTCATCGGGTTTCGGCCCCGCATTCGCTTCCAATTGGGACATTGAAGTGCCACCCGGCACGGATTGGGACATCACTTACTATATCGCAAATGCGATGGTCACGCCGGTTGAGTTATTTCCCACTATTCCTGTTTTAACATGGTCAATGGTAGCAACCCTTTAGGTGATTATGATGGGTCTTGCATATAATCTTAATGTTGATAATCTTCTCAATGTTGAAAAATTAGGAACTGCGATTATCACATCAGCCATTGATGGATTTATAGGGATGTTTGGACTATTCGGGGCTTCAAGATTTAAGGATTCATCAGGGAACTGTCAGCAAATTTTTCCTACCGGAGAATACATTATTCGGGGCGGAATGTTCGCAAATGGTATCTATATCTATGTGGGTTCTTACAAAGCCTACATCCGTGATTTATTCGGTGCAGGTTCTCATGGCTACGCATGGGATGGATTCATTATGACTATGAGAGGGTATTCAATTAACCAAATAAACGGATTTAACATTATGAATGCCAATGGCATTCCCGACCTCCAAAATTTCGGATTTTTACCTATGCGAATGCCTCTTGAAGTAAATCCCGGTGCTGTTGGTGATGCTGTCGCTATTGCCGCCGATTCATCAGTAGGGCTACAAGCATTGGATATTTACAAAGACCGTGACGATATTTTTGTGAATCGATTCGACCCCTCAATTCGTATTATCACTTGTGGATTTCAAAGAATTGATGCCACCGTTGAGGGCGTTCCCACAGGGAGCGATTATGTAGGAAATTTATATTTGACAGAATTACTCACTTTTGATAATATATTGAACATGACTCCCGAAGGTTCAAAATATGCCTCATACAATTTTGAACCCAATAATGTAATGCAAGTCACTTGGAAGGCATCACAAGCGGGTCATGCCGACAATACCAATATGGATGGTCGCTTCGGAAATCTTAGGGATTTAGACCAAGCCATAGCAGGTAGTGAATTGATGGTGGGTTGGCCCTATCCCTATGAATTTTGGGAGGATGGGATGCTACCTGATGGGACAAATCCCCATGGTGGCGGTGCAGATGGTGAAGACAGACGAATAATTACATTCAATCAATTTCCTCGCAGATTTTTAGACATTACTTGTTCTTCACAGCAAAATACAAGGCCCACCGTTGTTGTGCCTTCAACATTTTTATTGGTCGGAGATTTAGCCGCAGACACTAATAATGATGGTTCAATTGACGATACGGGGCCGGTATTGATTGGTGGCGCATTTCCATTTCCCGGTGCTTGGCAAAGGATGTTAGATGGGCAATCCCCTTACGCATACCTCCCTCCATACTTTTTAGCCCACCCTGCTATCGTAACCTCATTAACTACTGCGGGGGGCGGCACTTCAACATGGTATAGAGAGGGCGCAGTTCCTTCATACACATTCTCCGGTGCAGTAGCGGTATTGATAACCCTATCGTATGAAATAGGGGGTAATGACTACTTGACAAATCCACTAACATTCATTGGAGTCAATGATGTATCACACGCCGGAACAGATTATGGCGAAATTTATTTTACCCCCCATTCGCCCCTTAGCGAAGTAATGGAGATATTTCCGTATGCGACCCAAGGCGGCGCATTTACTACTGCTACTTCAATAGAATTGCCGAATAAATGGTATAACAAAGCAATTCAACAAAGGACATTTAGCATTCCCGAAGAAGATTTATCCAAATATGGGACTTTTAACTCCCAAACAGGGGTATTTACACCTACTGCTGAATCAATTTATGATGATGATGCAAAAGACTACATTGGTTATGTATCAAATTATCAACGATATGGTTTGACTAATAATCCCGAAGCCACAGGTGATGCCGCTACTCAAGGAACACCCTCCCGAAATGGATATGGATTCTTAGGATTCAAAACCGGAACGGGGCCAATCACAATTATGTTTGATTCAGGAGCCGCAACGATGACAGATGTATTTGGCCTTCCCTTAGAAACAACCGGAATTGTATTAGCCGAAGGTGCAAATTTGAATGCAAATCATTTGGATTCTCCAACCTCCACTACAAGAAAAATAGTCAATGCAGGGTGGGATAATGACCGTGACCAATGGCTCTTCATATCTTCCGACACCACAGGCGCAGGTGTAATTTCAGTTTCAGCAGACTTTTCCACAGCCGCTAACAATGTCGGGTTCTTAGACCAAACAGTAAATTTTAGCGAGAATAATTTCCCATTGTCCACTACGGCTGATGCGGGACTTTACATTTCCAATGCTATGACAAATGCTCTTGACGGGTTCGTTTGTTTTGGTATTTTTGATGACGATGCGAATTGTCGTTTTGGTATCAAACCGATTCTTGGTGCATCAACGGCAACAACCTTTACTTGCGATGGAGTCACAGTATCTTATGATTATTATTTGAATGCCTCCGACTCCTATTTTTATCGTATTACAGGAACCACAGGCAGGACAGCGAAGGTTTGGGTTGATTACATCCTCTTTGACGGTGCAGATGCGTTAATAGCAACGAAATTGAGAGAAAGAGGCATGAAAGTCACAATTGAGTCTGTTGAATGGTTCAAAAGAAAGATTATCAATTCCGGCGATTTGAATATCAAGCAAGAAGAGATAGAACTTTGGATGCGAGAGCAACAAGATGAATTTAGTCAAATGATGCAAGATGCCGAGCGTCAAGGAAGAGTTAGAAAACGAAAGAAGCAAGTTTCAGCCTACGGTCTTGATTTATCCGAAGTATTAACTCCCGATTATGAAGACAAAGAGGTTCAAGAATTTATGAAAGAGTATCTTCCTAAATCTCGCCCACCCACACCCGAAGAACAGGCCGTTGAAAAACAAAGAAAAGGTGGATATGCACCATTCTCTAAGAATTACTACGATGAAGTGTTTGAGAATTGAGGCTTTCCCTACTAAGGAACCTTAGATAGTAAGAACGCCAAAGTATTATTATGTTTGAGGACTTTGAGAATCGTAGTGGTTTTTGGAAGGGCTTGGGTTCTAATTTCACAATAAATCATTCGGGTTCAACACCTTCTTTCCTTTCAAGTGGCGAAATGTGGCAATCTATGGATGGCGCAACCACTCAAACTCTTGCCGCTTGGGAAAATGGATGGGTATTAACAAATAATCCCGATGGGACTATGACGGCGAATCCCAAATACACATCGGGACTACTTTCGCAAACTCTTGTTCGTGTCCCTGTTGGCCCTTCATCCCCTAATTCATCCCCTACCGGCGGCATGGGTGGGGTCGTAGTTACAGGATATGGCGCAGAAACAAAAAGATTTGCGTCATCAATCTCAATGCCTACGGGTGGCAAAGTCATGTCAAACAGTTTCAAAGATTATTACAATGATTACCAATCGGGCATACGAGATGTGGACGAACAACCATTCAAAGAATTGCTAATAAGTGGTGTTGAAGGAGAGAATACTATGTGGTCAACCTATCAATATCATTGGTCAACGGGACAGGGTGGCTCTCGTCTTGATTTGCATAATAATCATGGTTCTAAGTGTGGTAATTTAGAGTTTGTTCTTAATCCCGGATGGACAATGGAAATTTACATTAAAACAGGAAATGCAGATTATTTTAATGACAATTTGAGTGATTCAGCCAAGAATTTAGACACATTAGACACAAGTGGTATGACGGATGGCGATTCAAAGTTATATGTTCTTATGGAAGGTGGTGACAAATTATCAATGGATATTTGCGATGACTATTCTTCAACAGCACAATTTTACATACAATCTAAGGGTGTGAGTATTGATGATGGAAGCCCTGCCGATTTTAACGATTGGGTTGTTGTGGACATTCAAAACATCAAATACGATGATGGAAGCGGAGGCGGAAGCGGAGGCGGAAGTGGAGGCGGAAGCGGAAGCGATGACCCTAACGATTGTGCAAGCGAAAATAAGGATGTGAATGCTGATGATACTTGCGGTTCATGTATTGCCGGATATGTTGATGATGGAGCAGGTGTTTGTATTAGCGATGGTAGCGAAAGTGTTGAAAGTGAAACAAATTGGTTATTATGGGGCGGAGTCGCAATAGCCGCAGTATTTTTATTGAAGTGATGGATTAGGGCATCGGGGCCGTCATCGAAACATTATTTCCGGTTTTAGGATTTTTAATGAGCATTTTATACATAATTTTAGATAATCGGAACCACAATAGTAGTATAAATGCGGTGTGAAATTAAAACTGAATACGAACTCCCGATGTGCTTAGATAACTTTTGCACACCGATGGAGATAACACTTCCCTCCGATTTTATTTTGAAAGATATTGAAGTTAATTCTTCTGCAAGTCCACTTTCGCACCTTTGTTCAATTTCCGTTCATTTTGGTGAGGAAACTGTATATGATGGCCCTATTGGAAAACAGGGATTCGTTATGCAAATTACTGAAATGGAACCAAGGGCAGACTATCCCCTCAAATTTACGGCTTCGTGTCCTGCGCTACACAACCTCATAAGCGAACCCATTGAGCCAATAAAGGTTGTAATAACAGGATATGAAATGATGGATGAAGAAATGCCATTTGAAGAATCTTTCACTTCTGCGTGGGAATGATTATGGACTTATGTGTTGAAAAAACATTTGAAGAATCTTGGAACTGTATGGTTGAAGTGAATGGAGATTTATTACCACTCATTATATTTGTTGAATGTATGTGGTGGTTGATGGTTATGGTTGGTATGAGATTTGGGGTTCAAAGCATACGCAAATGGTTCACAAAACGCCGTATGCAGAAGCAAGCAAAACTTGAATGGAATGGTAAATGGGAATTTCCACCACAACGGAAGAATTAGATAGCGAACACCCTTATTATCTCTTATGCTCATTCTGTTCACAGGGAAAGGTGGTGTAGGAAAGTCCACAATGGCTGCTACGACAGCCCTACATCATTCTAAGCAAGGAAAGCGAACAATTCTCGTTTCCTCCGACCCCGCCCACTCAACCGATGAGGTCATTGGGCAAAAAGTAGGCTTTTCTCCAACCGAGATTGACAATAACCTTTGGGCTATGAATATAAACGCTGAAAAGCAAGCAAAAGAGTTTCTTGACCGCATGAATGATGGTTTAATGTATATGACAAAAAACATACCCGGATTTGACCCCGAATTGTTGGGCGAAATGGCAGGATTTCCGGGCATGGAAGAGTATTTCGGTATGGAGATGATTTACAATCTTATGAATGATACAAGTTATGATGTAGTAGTTTTTGATACTGCGCCAACGGGCCACACTCTCAAAATGCTAACTTCTCCTGATTCTATCAAAGCATTTATTCTCCGTATTCTCCGTATGAAGGCGAAAATAGAAAATCTCAAAGGTTTCATTTTCCGTAAAAAATCCGAAACCGCAAAAGTAGTAGTGGAATTAGAAGTAATTTGCGAAAGGATTGAAGAATTCAAAGCATTATTGCGAAATGACGAATCTTCAATTAACATAGTTTCCATCCCTTCGGAAGCAGGTTATCAAGAATGCGCTCGGACAATAAAATTCTTGAATCAAATTGAATTACCTGTCAAACACCTTCTTGTAAATAATATCGTTCCCGATTTTGGCGAAGTGGTGTGGAAAACAACAGATGAAAACCCTGCTGCTGCTATGACATATCGCAGATTTCAAATACAACAACCATATTTAGAACGCTATCGTTCTCTTGCTTCGGAACATCAAGTTAGGTTAGTAGGAATCACTCTTGTTCCCTTTGAACCGATGGGATTACTTGCTCTTGAAAAACTATCAACCCTTGTTTGGGGTTCTAAGGGGATGGTTTAATTTTCCAAAGAAAATTAAGGATGGATAAATTATGGAATTTTTGACTACATGGATTTCGATTCTTACGATTCTATTCGTAATTGAATCATCGGCTATTCTTTACTTTGTCCGTTGGATTCTTTGGCGTTGGAATGGTTCTATTCAAGAATTATTGGTAGCGCACTATTCAAATAGTCCTTCCGACAAAGAAGAAGAATGATGCGTCTAACTTTTGATTGGGATAATCGGGGTCTTGAAGACATTATTGTTCAAGACGGGTTAGCCAAGTTATCTGAAGATTTTCCACAGCATGATGTCTATTATCGCATTTCTGCAAGTGGAATCGGAATTCACGCTATCATATCCCCCAAAGATAAACCCCCTTCACCGATTGAGATAGAAGATGAGGATGCGTTGGATTATCGCCGTGAGATGGTTGACTTTGGATTAGAAGATGAATGGAGATTGAAAGGGGATGAAGCCCGCTTAAAAACAGGATTGCCCACATCACAATTATGGGAATGGAAAAATGGAAAACAATCGGGAGAGTGGATAAAATATGTTGAATGAAATGGAACAAAAGGAGTTTGCTAAAATTCTTGAATTTCAAGCCATGCAAGAAAATACGGTTTGGATGATTGAAGGAGTGGGTCAAACGCTTGATGGAATGAAAGTCGTCAAGGCTATGATGAACAATAAAAAGGTGTATTCCATTCCCAAGATATAGATACAAGTTTCTCCAATAGACTCATTATGCCCACAATGGATAACATGAGATATTGGCCCCGACTTGGAATTTATGTAACGAGAGCAGATGCCGAAGCCTATATTGGTAAGGTGGGTGGAACGCACACTTATGCCGATGATGACCTTGATGAATTCGTCCCCGCACCCACTTTGAGTCCCGAAGCCCTTTCTGTTGAAGTGGAGTATTTATTTGACAGCCCTCCGATAGAAGCACCCCTACCTTCCGAAGAAATTAAAACTATGGTGGCAGTTCTTGAATTTGAAGAACAGCGTGTTCATCTTATCAAAAAATGGATTAAAGAGGATGGGATGGATAAGAAGGATGCAAAAGAGCAGTTCCAAGTTCAAATGGATGTAATGGTTAGGGATGCACTTGGACTTCCTGAAGAAACCGAGCAAGAAACAGCGCACCGTGAAAAGGCGGCGACTATCCGTGCTGAAATAGATGCGAGGATGGCTGATGAAAATGCAGAAGATTCGGAAGAATGAGGCGACCAATGTGGCATCTCGTCCTCTCGATATGACCGAAACATTGGTATTCATCATTGTGGATTATATGCTTGACCATGATGGTTACGGATTCTCAACACAGATTTCCGAGTTTGTCGTATCAAATTATCCCCGCCGATATACAAGCAGGGAGGTAGTAGGGATTCTTCGGAACAGACCTATGTTTGGACACGCACAATCTAATGAACGCCGAGCAGGTAAGAAGTGGAGGCTTGATTTACTCGGATGGGATAGATACCTTAAAAATTCACGGAATAAAGATTTGCCAATGAAGGCCGATTCTTGGAGCCTTCCCGAAAAGGTTCTTAAATTAAAAATGGCTCAAATTGCGGCTACGATTACTGCTCTTGAAGAATTGAATCCCGAAAATCTTGATGGTGTTTATGAGGCTATCTCTTCTGTATGGTCGTGAAAATCGTCCAATGCTTTAGATAACAAGACGGCCAATGAATACTCATGTTCTTTCTCCGATGTTATCGCAAAGGTGCGGCTAAATCGGGAACTACTAATCTTTCCGAATGGGATAACTGTCCCGATTTGAATACTTTTCATCAAACTTGTGAAGGCAACGGCGAAGGGAAATATATTTTATTTCAGCGTGGAAAGGGCATTCGTGGTATGAGAAAGATTAACGAATATATTGTCGCTGAAGAAGTGGATGTCAAACAAAATGGGAGAAATAGTCCGAATATCTCCGATTTATTGGTTTTTGCCGCAGAAGAGTTTAGTGATTCTAATATCGCTGTCAAGAAAAATATGAATCCTTCCGACTTGTCCGATGATGAGATTTGGGGTGTATTTGAGCAGGTAGCGAATAAGAAGGTATCGGGCGCAGAAGAATTTGAAACATTTACACAAGACATTAAATCACTTTTGAAAGAAGTCAAGAAGCGAGGTATGTCTTCCGAAGGATATTCCGATGCAGTAGCGACCAAAGAAAGTGAAACGGATGGGGGTTTGCTATCAGGAGGTAGCGGATTTGTTGCCGGAATGGTAGTTGGTGGACTCGGAGGTGTTGCCGCTACTGCTACTTATTATCGCAAACAAATAAATGATATGGAAGAACGCTTTGGCGCACTTGAAACATCTCTTGCAGAAACAGAAAAGACATTGAAGAAAGAAGGCGAAGAAAGGGTAAAAGAAAAGAAAGCCGAACAAGCCGTAAAAGCCTTTGATAACAGATTGAATTTGGATGCTTCGTTTTTGTCTAACTTCAATGGGAATCATGGCCCACAGTATTGAAGTGATGAATTATGGAAATAGATAGCAAATTACTTGCCACTTATAGGACGCTTTTATCCACTACGAAAGATACTCTCGCCCACACCCAATTCAATTCTCTAATTAGTCGGGTGGATATTGCGCCTACAAAGCGATTAGAAAATTCTTACAAAAGTTTGTTTAAGGCAATAGATAAGTATTCGCATGGCGATATGGAAAAATTGTTATCTCATCGGTTTCTTTTTGAAGTTCTTCACGCATCTCCTAAGAAAAGAGAAAGAGATTTACGAAGAATTGCGAGTCATTTTTGCGATTTCGTTAAATCCGCAGGGAGTTCTAATACAACAGCCCATAGACTGACTGTTATGAGATATGCAGAATTGGTGGACTCTTGTGTGCAAGGACTTCAAGATTTAGAGATTGACAAGAAAGATATTGAATTTCACAATAAATGGATTGGGGAATTGAGGGAACGATTAGATACAAGGGACAACAAGTGAGTCTTATGGCAGATGAAAATGCAGAAGACCACGGCCACAGGTCTTTTGAAGACCATTTTAGGCCCGAATCTCGTTCCGATTATTCCGATTTGATTCAAAAGGAAAGAATTATTCCAAAGGAAGAAAAGAAAGAAGAGAAGAAGAAGGGTAAAAACCTTGTTGAATTATTGACAGGCGGAGAGGATATTGGAGAGTTTGCTCGTAAATTGAATCTTGACCCCGAAATGGCCGAGAAAATGCTTGTCCCACTTTTATCACTCCTTGACAAATATGGAGTCGGTGAAACAATGACGGCTTCACCAAAGGTTGAGTCTGCTGCTAATGCTTTTGAAATTATTCGTGATGTGGCCCCGATTGTGAAAGGTGCGGCTGAATTTATTTCAGGAAGGCGGGCAGAATTAGAATCCACAGACCTTGCATTTCTTGAGCAAATTAGAGAGTCACAAGGGATAGCCGATGCGTCACTTTTTGAAGATGATGAAGATGAATTATTTACAGTAGGGGAATCCTTAATTGAAGAACCTGTTGTGGAAACCTCTCCCGAACCCGAACCCTTGGATTTGAATTCATTTAATTCAAAAGATTGGGGCAATTTCTTTGCTACCGAAGGAGCGATGGTTCCGCAAGAGAAGGAATACGATATTGTAAATAATGATTTAACCGCCGCCCTTGATGCTCAACAAAATGCTGTTGATATGTGGGCTAAACAAGAAGGTATTACTGTCCGTAATCAAGTCAATGAGGCAAATGGTCTTGGAGGACATCTTGATTTGAATGTCCGAACCGATTATCAAAATATGGAACTTGGAAATCCGAATGCAGGAGTGCCTACAACATTTGCTGAAGTGAAGGGTATGAATGAGAATGCTTTCGCCATCGTTGATGTTGCAGACTTAGCACAGAATCAAGGATTATCAATGAATGAGATTATGGAAGGAGATTCACAACGCAAGATTAACAGGCAAGCACAGGAAGAGTGGGAAACAGAACCTATTGATGTGACCGAATTCATCCCCGCAGACGAGCCTATGGTAAATTATGATGAAGTCCCTCAATCTATTCAAGACTACGACCCACTTCATATTCAAGATTTTGACCTTCCCGATTTTGACCTCTATGATATAGAGGAAGTGGAATTACTTCAACAGGAAGAAACCGAGTCAAGGAATGACACGGAGGAATGACCTTGCCGAACCTCGTTTGGAGGCGTTATGTGGCCGAGATGGTAGCCAAGTGGCTTCGTTGGTGTCGGAATGTTCACCTTCCTTCACACATGGATGTTATGGGGAGGTTTATTGCCCTCAATCCCGGTTATATTCCAAAGCGTGATACAACCGATTCCGATGTAGCCATTGTTAAAGATATGCTATGGGATGAGGAATTCCTACTTGGCTTATCCGATAAAGGGCTTCAAGTGTGGGCTAATGGGACAATGGGGGAGTTTGTGGACGAGATGCGACCCTATGGAGTCAAATTTCCCGAAATGAGCATCATTAGTGATTTCATAGATGCGAATTTATCATGGTTTGAGCGAGTTTATGCTTTCGGAAGAGCCGACATAATCCGATTTTTACGAGAAGAAGGCCGGAATATATGAGAAAAGGGTTAAGATGGCCGCTTTTATCAAGACAGGTATTAGATAGTCGGTTAATCCATATCATATCATGGCTACCAAAGGGAGCGTCTTCACATCTTTACAGGGGCTACCAAGTTCCTTCGGCGCAGGTGAAATTTATTCTTCCATGAATCCTATTTCAACGGGTGTGGATTTGCCCGCAAGTGAAAGTGATAGGGAATTCAAGAAAAAGTATGATACAGAAAATATCTTTGTAGCCACCGATGGATTTACATTATATGCTTCTCTTATGGGTGCTAAAGCGTTTGAAATGGCGGGAGGAAATGGCGGCGGAGATTTTATGAAAGAACGCACACCAAAAACTTATTTCAAATTCACTATTGGTGAAGCCCCCACATATTCATTTTATTTCGGCCCCGATGCACCTTCTTACGAAATGATGGGTGGTGTCATGGTGGAGTCAATTCTAATCAATAATAAAAAGAACGAGGTTAAAATCATATTATCGGAAGGTGAAATAAACATCAAGGGCAAGAAATTCCGTTATAATAAAGCCGATAAAATGGCAACTCACGGATTTATGTTTGAAAAATCATCAGATAGCCGTTTCCCTTCACTTTTCATTACTGTTGCCCCCTATAATCAAAAAACTGTGACTATTTATCAAGATGCGTTAAAAATATCGGCATCAGCCATGATGGATGCTGTAAAAAATATGAATAAAGATGGTGAAGGTATCTATGCTTGGGATGCTGACAGCGCAACTGTATATCTTGCGCCACAATCTTTTACCTTTGATGCAGATTTAGACAAAGAATTCCTTCTTCCGCCTTCATTTGATTACGATTCTGCCGATGTATTAGATACCAAAAATTCTTTCATTCGTTTCAATTGTATTATTGAGAACGCATCTTTGAGAACCAATAATTACACAGGATTTGACAAGGAGGACACGACCATTCTTATGACTACTATTCAATTTCCCGGTGATGAATCCTTACTTGCTCCCATGGGGACGAGTGATGAAGGGACAGAAGTGGCTTGTGGATTGGAAGCCCCCGAAGGTCGTGTATTGAAATCAATTAAGCCCGTTATTGGTGAAACAAGCGTTCAACAAGTGAAATTAGAATTCCACGATGGTTCTTTTTGTATCTTCCCCGATGCAGAATCGGGATTGTTCACGGCTACGGACAAAGAAACAGGTCAAGAATTACAAGGGCGTGTGGAAAATCTTATTATAGCCGAGGGTTCATGGAAGGAATCGCACACGAAAGAGATGATTAACCGTATCTCTCGCAACACAAATCCGTCATTGACGGTTGAGGGTGATGATGGAAAATCCTTGACTTCGGCTATTGCATGGAAATTATCTCACATGAATGCAATCAAGGTCATTGTTCCGACTGATGAAGGAACCAAATTGATTACAATTTTATTGGAGGCACAAGTATGAGCGATTTTGACGAATTAGATGAGATGACAGGCTCAATGAGTGATTGGGTTTCTAAGAAGCAAGGGGCTACGAGTCTTACCCGAATTACACCTGCAAAGAAGGATAAAGTCTTTGAAAAGAGGACTATGGTTTCCGCAGACCCAAATAACCCTATTGTGGGTAAAATCATCACCTTACTAAATGATGGCGATAGGGCCGCAGCAGAAGCCGTTGCCGATAGCACAGATGCAGAAGCATTTTTGCACGAATTTATTGACGAATATGAAACGCATGGCGGTCAAAAAGAAGGAAAGTGGCTATTCGTGCGACAAATCCAAAAGGGTGCAAGAGGCAAAACTGCACCTGTAAAAGTGGAATTGAGTTATGACAAAGATGGCGACCTGAATGTAGTTTCAGTTCCCAAATCAATGATTTATGCGGTGGATGGGCGAAAATGGCGAAAAATTGGTATTAACAATCTTCTTCCTCAACAATCCGTTGAATCCACCCCCGATTCCGATTTGAACCCCGACACATTGGGAGAATCAGTAGTAGGCGTAGGAAACCCTTCACCGGAAGAAACTAATTCCGTTATGGATTCTTCTTCCACTCCCGAATCACCTTCGGATGCTGCACCCGAAATCCCACCCCCTATGGACGATGACCCACTTATCGGTCTAATTGGTGGTAAAACTGTTGAGGCATTGAATCAATTGGGGCTTCGTAAGTCTGTAAAGATTGCTGACCTTGATATGGAAACTTTCAAAATTGTGAATGGAACAAATGGGCCGGTTAAACTCATTGGAAATAATGGTGATGAAATGGAGATTTCAAATATCCTTACAGGGTCTAATTTCGGCCCGCTTGGAGAAGAGGGAAATTATATTCCATTTACTGCACAAAATATGGGTGAAATTCTGTATAAGCGGTTAAGTTCATCCTTACAAAATAAAAGTAGTAAAAAGAATCGTGCCGCCATAGTGGAACAATTACGAGCCATCCGAACCCACATTGATGCACTTTCAAGAGTATTCGGTTTTGATGACCCTAACCAATTAGAAGCCTTCTTTGCCGCTTGGTTAATGAGGGATTCAACCTGCCGACTTACAGGTATTCCCGGAACAGGTAAAACAACAGTTATCAATTCGGCAGCAAGTCTGTTGGCTAATTCGTATGGTTTCAATGTCGGCAAGAGATACCTTGCAGAAACTTCTATTGAGGTCGGTCAAACACACGAATACATTCTATTCCCTGCGGGACAATCTTATGATGTAAATTATGGTGATAAAAATTATCAAAGTGTGCATAGTGCATGGGAATCATGGCGATTTAATGAATGGGAGCAAATATCCATTACATCGGGCGCATATCTTTATGATTTCCGTTTCCTTCAGCGCATTTCGGATTCACATTATCAAAAAATCTCGATGTCTTCCAAAAAGTTTGGACAATTGTTGTTAGCCCAACCAATTTTTAATGATGATAATTTGTGGAGTGATAAGATTAAAGCGACTCCTATAACCATTTCCGCTTTGAAAGAATTATTTGGAACAAATAAATTGCCCGGAGATATTGCCGATAAAAATGGGTTCGCTTTTTGGCGTAACTCCCCTCTATACAACGATTCGGGCGCAAATGAAGGTTATGCTTTCCGTGAATTCCTTTTGGAACATTTTTATGATAACCGCATTGATGATAAGACGAATGGAATGTCGCAAATTGTGGAGGAAATGTTGAACGAATGTGGTATCGCTAAAATTGATTACGATAAGCGAGCCGAAGAGATTTTGTATGGTATTGAAATTCGTCAAATTACTGAAAAGAATAGAGTAGGTGGTGAAGAACAAACTGTTTCTGCATATCAATTTGACCCGACACCACGACCTATTGTAACACAACCTATCAAATTCTTCAATGAAGCGAATCGTAGCGGTTCCGGTGTTGAAGACGCTATTCTTGGACTTATTGCAGAACAAACTGTGGAATACAGGGGTAAAACCTTCAAATCCCCTTCTTTCGTTGCATGGATGGACACCAACCCTCACCAAAAAGGAAACGACCTTGCTTTCGTGGACAGAATTGACATGGAATTGTATTTCGGAACTTTGAGTGCAGGTGGTCTTTTCAATCAATTGAGTGAAAGATATAATCGTGAAGAATCCACAGGCTCTCGCCCCGAAATTATGCTCGTTAAGAGAATGTTAGTCAATAAAGGAACAACACATTACATCAAGCCAATGAGATTCCACCAATTGAGAGATGTATGGAAAACTGTGACTGAAGTTCCATTTAGTGCATCGGGCGCAGAAGAGGAAACAACGGGCGCACTTCTTGATATTTCACTTCTTTACACATTATTTTCACAAAGATATATGATTCAAGGTAAGCAAGATGAGATTTATGGAAAAGACCATGTTTTCAAAAATGATGATGATGTTTTCGCTTCTCCGCTTGCAGACATTTCCACCACTACAAATTCTCAATACGAAGCACAACACCCCGAATGGATTAACCCTTTCGGTAGTGGTAAAAATGGTGTGGATTTCCAAGCCCCCGTTCTCATTACTCGTATGCTCGGCTACCGTATGAGCAATTCTCTAATTAAGATGACAAGAGCATTAGCATTCCTTCGTGGAAAAGACCATGTGACTCGTCAAGAAGTTATTGATGCCCTTCCGTTTTGTGTTGGACATAGACTTGGCCCCGCAAGAGAAGGAGAAGACCCGAAAGGACGAGATATTGGAATTGTCCGAGATGCCATGAGAGTCCCAAACGAGCAAGATTTCATTCGTGAAATGATTCTTAATGGTTATGTTCTCCGAAATACTACTTCGGGTATGGGTAATGAATCACATCTCACCCTCTTTGACCTTTGGGATTCATTCTTGAAGAATTGTTGGACGCACATGGATTCAACAGATGCGTTTTGGAAATATGAAAAAGGAATCCTTCTTGACATCAAATCCAAAGTGAGAAATGGTGGGACAGGAATAACCCCTGTTCATTGGGCAATTGCCACTATGATTGTGGAAAACGAGAGAAAGAAAAATGAATACAAATCCCGATATAGTAAATATGTTGAAAGAATTTCACGACCTGCCTCTCTTGAAGGGACAAAGGAAACACCTGTTGAGGTTCAAAAAGCCCAATTGCTTGCGAATACTTCTGCATCTCAATACTTCAAAGTTAGAGGGGATATTGCGGGCGACTCGTTCTTGTTTTCCGATGACCGAGCAAAACTACTCACACTTGTTGATTCCAAGATTGATTCCATGTGTGGCAAGTCCCTAAATGCGACTTTGAATCCAAATGCGGCGAATTTCATGGCGATTGCACCAACAGAAGGGGCAGAATACCAAATGGGAGCAGGTGAACTGTTTTCTGCTTTTGACAATACTATTGGTGGCCCAAGTGCGGCCTCTTTCAAATGGCGTTGTTATGGTGATGCTATGGGTGCATGGGGCAACATGGTAACAAATGGAGCAAACATTCTTGCTAAAATCGCTAAATTAGGTGCATCGGGTTCAACTGATAATTTCCTTGATGTAGGCGGCGCAGAATTTGAATCCAATCAAGATTTATCTATTACGAGTCAATTCATTATCCCTGCACAGGGCGATGCTGTGGAAAATACAAAATTCAATTCTCGGATGCAAAGTTTGTTTAACACATTTGGTCAATACACTATAAATGGAGTGCAAATTGGTGAAAAGAAGGTTGGTGTAATTGGTGTTATGGAAAATTACAACGATTTAGGAGAATATGCCTCCCAAGCCGAATTCATTCTTAATGAATGGGTGTCTAAGACTTCTATTGACCAAGCCAAAACAGATGCCGCTATGAATGGAGGATTCAATGCGTGTTTCCAATTAAGCCACATTGATACGGGCGTGTCGGAATCTATGAAAATTCAAATGGCTGATGGGAGGGAAACTACCGTAAATGGAAGTGATGATTTGCGATTGTGGTTGAGTCTTCGGGTTATTCAAGGAGATAACAGGACAGAAGGGGGCGAATGTATGATTGGACTATTTGTAGGCATCACATCGGCCTGTATGCGTCCTGTTAGGCAGAAGGATGGCTCTATGCTTGTTGATGCTGACGGAAATCCGACAGAATGGGAAGTATTGCCGTTTTCCGAAGATGAAACATATAACCGTGTCCACTATTCGGGAAGCGAAGCAGAATGGGCAGAATATCGGTATCAAGATATTGGGAATCTAACAACAGAAGATTACAAGGGATTCACACAATTAGGTTTGAGAGCCATTGGTGATGAAACTTAATTATACGAACCCTCAAATAGTCGTTAGGTGCATTCTTACTTATGGCCGATATTCTTCAAGAAGCCCATGCCCCTAAAAACATGAGGGCTGCATATCGGACATTACAACAATTGTATGGTGAGGAAAACATTCCTTTGATTCTCGGAACAGAAGTTCATGGTGCTTCAACAGGCATGGTTAGTATTGAGGTCGGAAAAGACCAAATGATGTTATGTTTGTTGGATAATTACCATGAAGTCCCATCCCAATATCGGGATTCAGCATCTTTCTTCGTTTTAGGACACGAATTTGGACACATTATCGCTCATCCGGGCAAAGATGCAGTATATTGGATTCAAGGTATGAGGGAATTACCTGTTGAACGGTATCAACAAGGAAAGTGGATGAATGTTGTTTCCGATATTCTCGTTAATTGGACAGTCATAACAGCCACAGGAGTATTACAAGAAGCACAGAAGGCCACTATCAAAACACAAATGATAGATGGTTGGAAAGCAAGCGCATTCGTGCGTCAATGTAGCAGTAAAGAAGGTTTCAAAGCCCACCGTCAATTATTGAAAGATAAAAAGGTGTCGGACAACCGCTATCAGCCACAGGGAGGATTAAGTGGTCAATATGACAATCCGGCCACCGGAAACAAATATGAGGCAACAGCCATGACTCCATTTTATCAAAAGCACATAGGTCATGGGAGAGGCGCACAGTATTACCCCCCAATCAATTATTGCGTAGCAACCAAAATGGGTGACAATTGGAAGAAGGTCAAAATGCTCAAAGATGTGGGCGGTTTGAAATTAGGAAAACGATATACTGTTCAAGATACCAAAACCTACGATGGAAGGACAGGTAGTAAAGAATTTGAACCTATTTCGCAATTCAAGATTGAAGGAACATGGGTATCGGCACGATATTGCGAAACCTGTTGCCCTCAATGTGGCTCACCGGCAAAGAATTCATGGGATAATTGGTGGGATTATGTGCCAAGAGCAGATATGATAGCCTCCGCAGAATCAAGAGGGACATGGGTTTATCTTCTCATACAACTGTTTGCGTTTGAGTGGGCTATGGCTTATTCAAGTATTGTCAAATATGGTGGGAGAAGTCTTCAAAGAGCATCGGGAGAACAATTTTTAGAAGATATATCCGATGATATGGATGCAGTAATGAGGGGGAAATAAGGATGGGATATTCCGACAATCCGTTTAATTCGCCGCAAGGCCAAAAGATTGTCAAGGATATTTTCAATCTAATGTTTATCGCACCCGAAAACTCCCCTTCCAAAATTGAATCCAACAATAAGGGGAGGCAAGTGAGCCATTACAAAGGAAATATCGTCAATATCGTCAATAAGATGCGAAAATTCGTCAAAGGTTATCAACAGGTAATCATTTCGGAAACTGCTTCTTCGGGCATTCATGTATGCCCTCATTGTCAAAGAAGAGATGCAATTTGGATGTGGGAAACCGTTGATGCGGGACATTATGCCTCACCGAATGAATGGCTTTCTTCCGTCACCTTGACTAAATGGAATTATGGAATGGCTGACGAAAAGGGACGGTATCAATTTGTGGTGCGTTATCGGTGTAATGATGTGACAACCTGCAACAAATGTCATATTTCCGTAGGTGGAAAACAATCTTCTTGTCAAAAATGTTCGTCTTCCGATATTGTAAATGTAGGATGCGGTGAAGAATCGTATGCAACCCATTTTATGCGAGAATATACGGCTGATGACAACCACCCACAGGCGCAAGGCCAACAAACGGGTGCAATTAACCGTAACCGCCAATGGTGGATAAGAATGGGCGATGTGAGGGATTTGGTGACGGGGAGAATATCGGGTTATGAATTTTATCACGAAATGGTTCCTGATGGTGTCGTAGTGGAAGAATGGCGTGACATAAAAAGATATGTCCCATCAGTTAAATTCACTTACACTCACCATAATACAGGAAACACTAATGAAGAAATATATCCTATATCGGAATTAAATTATGCAGTTTCAAAACAAAATTTGATTCAATGTGTTATGGGGGAAAGAACATCGGGCGGGTCTTCTGCCCATGCGGGAAGAATTTATCCATTAGAAAGTTATGGCGACCCTCTTGAAGCCTGTCCGTATTGTAGTGCCACCGATTATCCCCCACTTCAAGAAGTTCAAAATTTATATTACAAACCACGCCCGATGAAAATTATGAATTCACAACCTTTAGAGGTGGCTACGGCTTCGGGCGGGACATACAAAAGAAAACCTGTTTATACCTTGTATTTGGAATCTCCGAGAGCAGATTCTTACAAATTGATTCTCCCATTACCTCAAATAATGACTCTTAATCCGATTATAAATGAGGCGCAGATTTCCACATTGAGTTCTGCACCTAACTCTTGTCCTAACGATGTGGGTGCAGGTGCGGCTGAAACCGAAGCAATTGAGGAAGCAAATGAAGAATTACAGAAAGCACAAGAAAAATTGTTGGAACAATTGACGAGTGGAACGGCATTAGACGAAGCAGATGCTCAAACCAACAAAGGATTCACCTTTGATGTGTGCGAAGGAAGGTCAAGAAAAGCATATTATGATTATGACAATACAAGGTGGATTGATGACTCGCCACCTTGTAAATCCTACCGCAAAGATGGCGTAACACTTACCAAAAGCCGAGAATATCCTCGTTGGTCTAAAATTCCGTCATATTCACCCTATGCAAAACCTGATACCTACTACAATGAGTATCTTGGCCCTAATCCCGATACGCATTTCGTTATGGATTGGATAAAATGTAGTCAATCATTGAATGCTTTTGCGGCCACACCTCCCATTTATCATTTCGTATCCGCAATCGCTGAAACGATTGATGAAGATATGGGACTAATCTATGAGGTCTTAGAATGTAAAACTTGTAGGCAAATTGTGGAAGCAGGTGGCATCATCCCTTACCGACAAGGATTAAAACAATGTGATGAAAATGGAACAAGCATCAATGATTTTCCACAAACCGTTCTTGATGTGGAAATGGCCTACGAACAATCACTTCCTACAAAGAATACGAAAGGAGAGCCGGTTCCGACAGCATGGGGGATTGTAGCATCGAGCGACCATAATGGACAGAAAATGTTGCTAAACCCCGACTTAAACATTAGGATAGGTTGATATTATGAGTGCATTTAGTGAAGGAGAATCTTATGACGATAACCCATTCGTCTTTTTCATGTCGGATGAATACATTATCAATCCACAAAGCACACAGGAGATGCCTAATCCTCTAAGGGCCATGTATGAAGACCTTGCACCATTACTCCTTCGTAGCCCCCCTTCTAAGCGTTATCCTCAACAACCAACAGGCATGAAGGATTGGGATGTTCTTACAGACCCAATTTCCGAATTGGTCTATACATCAGCCGTTCCCGACCCCATAATTGGAGGGACATTACAAAGAGTTATGCGGCCTACGGTGGAAGGTAAAGAAGGGTTGGCAACTCATCTTAACATTCTTGTGGACTGTTCTGCTTCAATGGGTGAGGGATATTCTTATGGTGTATCTCCGAGTGGATTTCCCCTTGCCGGTATTCATCTTGCTCAAATTTGCACAGCGATGATGATTGCACAGGCAGAATTAGCAAAAGATTCCTTTGCAGTATGGGGTTTTAATAGTAGTGGATTCAAGATATGGGATGGCCCCTCTCAAGAACATGGGCGAGCGATGGATTATTTCCTTGACCTTGTGCCTCAAAATGACGCTCCATTCGTCCCTCGCAACGGAACCTCTATGTTCAATGGATTAAATCAAGTAGCGGAAGATTTGAAGGGCTACGAGTTTGACCAATCAGTAACCGTTGTAATCATTGATGGTGCATGGCATTCAGTTAATCAAGCAGAAAATCAAATGTTGAGTTCATCAATGACTTACAATGACGAAGATTTAAGAAAAATGGGGCCGGTTTTCTATGTCATCATAGGTAGCCCTTATGACCAAGATACATTAGATGGAACCGTTAAGGTAATGCGAGAGGCATTATCCAAACATTATGGGAGGGAGATGCAAGGCTGTGTTCTTGACTTCGCTCTCCAACTTGGAGAAGACGGAAATATGAAAGACTTTGGTGGCGCATTGGTGGAAATGGCACAAGTAAATGCGGGTCTAAATACGACTCTAAAACCATGTCCACGAATATGAGGATTTAGATAGCGGGAAGGACAAATCATTCTTATGGACTCTTGGGATGCCGAATCGCCATCACCCTCAAAGGCTGATGAAATTATTTTGGCCTCAACATCGTTAGGTCAACCTGCTGACTTAAATTTCCCTCTTGATTTTGTTCGTGAGAAGATTTTCCTAACAGGAATTACAGGAAGTGGTAAATCGTGGACAGGCGGTTTAATCATGGAGGAAATAAACCGTGTTGGTCTTCAATTCGTATGTTTTGACACTCTTGGCGCACACGGCGGCCTTTCTCAATTACCCAATGTGGAAGAATTGAAACCTAAAGGTGGAGAAACTCTTAACATCAAAGGAATAATTGATAGGCTCAAGAAAGAACCTACTTCCTTCGTCATAGATTTGGTGGATTTGAACCTTGAAAAACAACAACAGGTCGTTGCTGAATACTGCGATGATTTATTGATGGCAAAACTTGGAAAGGGAATTATGACAATTTTTGAAGAATGTCAAGATTTCGTCCCCCAACAAGGAAAGCCCGTTTCCTTTGACGGTATCGTGCGTTTATGTAAGTTAGGTAGGCAGAACGGCTACGGTGTCTGTCTTATCTCACAACGCCCTGCATCGGTGTCTAAAGAGGCACTATCCCAATGTTCCGTCTATATGATTCACAATCTTATCAATCACCGTGATTTGAAAGCGATTGAAGACCAAATGGGATTCGGGACTGACAAAGGCGAAGTAAAGAAAGTTCTTGGAGGTATTTCTGCGGCACAACAAGGGGAAGTAGTGTGCTACTCTCCCTCCTATTTCCGTGACGAAGGTTTCTTCCGTGCATCCAAAATTCGTGAGGATAGAAAGGTCAACCATACAGGCAACAACATTGAAATGAAACCTGCGACCTATGCTTCCGAAAGTGTCCCCGAACCATCAAGAACCCTCGCACCTGTTGGTGAGTGGTCTATGCCGACTACGGATTTTGGCATGGAAGGAGAGGCGTTCAATGGGATGCCCAATACACCTCCACAAGATTCTTTGAGAAGTCTTGCTTCCGTTGATGTGGAAAATGATTTCCCCGATTTGGAATATGTTTCCCCTGCTGATAGACACACTATTGAAATTGACGAGAAAGCGGAAGTGCAACTTGCTGAAGAACCTAAAAGCCGATATAACAATCCTTTTGTCGGAATTTGTGCAATTGTAGCCATTACGGGTGTTGTCTATCTCGGTGTCAATACACTAAGCAGTTAGATACCCCTTCGGATAATGTGAAGGTTATGGAGTTAGGCTCAATTGTATTCTATCGGCATTATGACCGATTTCAAGACATTCTTACTCACATGAGCGTGAAGGAACAATCCTTGTGCATTTCGGATGAGTCATTTACCGAACATCATCAGTATGATAGGCAAGCATTATTTCATATATTGTATCAATCAAACGATATGTGGGGCTTCGTTTGTAAGCAGATTAAACGAAAGGATGGTGGCATCGGTTACAAAATTCTCAATTCAAATAATAAGGTGAATCAAATTAACGATGACGAGATTTATTTTGCTTTATCAATGGATGCTTTCACTTTCACGCATTGGGCAGAAATGGAAAATGATAAGAAGGTATTGCTTTCTCCACATAGCACGGTAATAATGAAAAAGCCATCGCTCTCCACAATTAAATTGTCTAAGTCCATCAAGGCGGTTTTTGGATTGGGACAAAATATGCTTTATCAATTAGTGTCGCTTGCGAAAGGTTCGCCCTCATACCCCTCATCAAATCCTTTTAATTCACAATGGGATGAATATAATCCTTACAAACCCTCAAAAGAAACATTTCAAGGATATTATCAATCCATGACGAATTCGCCATGGGGGACTCCACCTCCAAGAAGTGCTTCTTCCTATAATTTTGCTCAAGATAAAACTACTCTTCATGCCGTCCCTTTCCTCCGAGATAACATCCAACCAACAACATTTAGTGTAAAAAAGACAGCGAAAAGTTATGAAAATGATTTGAGAATGTTTATTAACTTTCCCACAGGATTGCCTTTGCGACTTGGATAAGAGGCTTTAGATAACGGGAAAGAGAAGTGATAGATATGCTGCCGGACGATAGCCCAATTGGTCGTGATGTGAAAACAGAAACCGCAGACCCTTTTGGAAACATTTCAAGTAATCCAAGTGCGGCGAATCTTATGTCCGACCCACTCGGAACCGAAATCGTGGCAGGATTAACAGGGCCAATTTCTGCACAAAGCCTTCCAACAGATGTGGAAGATGTGATGGGACAACCACCACAAGTTAATTTTGACGGTGGCGGAGGCGGCGCAGATTCAGACCCTAACTTCAAGCCTTCCGATGATGATTCAACAGAAGTCAAAAACGAAATCAAAGATGCAGAAGGCTCGGATATTTACGAAAGAGCAAAGGCTCTTGTGTCCCGTAATTGGAAATGGTTAGTTCCTATCGGTGGCGTAGCCATTGTTGGTGGCGTAATGTATTCAAGGCGCAAATCATAATATGAGAGTCTTTAGATAACAGAACGGAGAATGATTATACATGGCTCGCACAATTAGTGGACAGACAATTCTTCCCGACTTACCACCTTCTCCACGAATGCACCAATTTCCATCGGTTCAAATAGCAGCCGATACGCTACCTGCATTTAACGCTATGGGTCAAGGTCTTGTTCCTAATGCACCACTACCTGCACCTCCGCAAATGCCTAAAGCGCAGAAGTTTTCAATCCCTGCCGGACAGGAAATTAGCATGGCTGAAGCAGTAATGGGTAAAGGATATGGACAAGGTATTGTTTCTAACACACATCGCCCTGCTATGCCCGAAATCAAGTTTGCAGAATTCAATTTGGACATGGGTGCAAATCCTACAACCAATCTTGGAAATTACAATCTTCGTGGCGGTCAAGGAATTACCCCACAATCACAATATATGCGACCTTCACATACAATGGAAGTCTATGGTAGTGGCCCTGAATTGAATGTGTCCCATTTGAACCGTGTAAGGCCCGAAACCCATGTTCCTAATACCTTGATTCATAGTGTCACCGAATACTTCGGAAACAACCCTGCTCACGAAGTAAATAGAGCATCAATGAGTCGTCCACCTAATCCACGAAAGTTATTCGCCGCACCTTCTGTAAGTGTTCAGCCAACAGTCAAGCGAGTATCTCTTCGTGAAGCCCCTATCTTGCCTCAATCAAACTTGCCTAAGCAGATGGACTTAACTCACATGATTCCTCCAAGCACAGGGATGAAACTTGCTTCCGAGTATGTTGCACCACCTGTCCGTTCATCCGACTTCGGTGGATTGACACCAAACCGACACCGACAAATCGGTATCAACGCAGGTCGCACATTCGGTGCGGAAGGCCACCTTCTTTGAAGGCGTTGTTTTTAGATAACAAGACGGATAATTATATTCTATGTCTATCCGTTCTGCTTGCGATAAAGGGTTCACTACCTACCTCGCTGAACAACATAAAGAAGGAATGGATAAGGCTATTGGCAAAGGAGTCATTGTTGGTAGTGTAATGACCGGCATTCTTTGGGGTTCTTCCGAGTTTTTCAATTTAGATGTCCCTTGGTGGGGTTTCTTATCCACATTTACAATTTTGACAGGTCTTTCCGTAGGTCAAGGTGCGATTTTTGCTAATGCAGAAGATTTGGAACATAAATCCGCTTTTGACGCAGTTTGTGACAAGTATTCCAAAGAAGAAAGTGGTGAGTGATGTGGGCAGTTCAAATTGTGAAATCTGCAACGAAAATGATTATTTGGATGAATACAGTCTTGTTGGGATGGATAAGAACATTTATGTTTGTAGGAATTGCGTTGAAGAAGGTCTAAGGCTTAGGATAAAGGAATTGTCGGATGAACAATCATTTAATGTTGAAACCTTTGAAGCAAAAGGGTATGCACCCGATAAACCCTATTATGCAACGACTCACGAAAATTGGACATCAACAGTTATGCACCCGATAAAGTGTGGGCATTACAAAATGGTGATGGGTGGTAATGGCGTTTGGAGGACTCCGACTTTTTATGATACAATAGAAGAAATGTTCACGGCGGAGTTTGATAACATAATCAGTTCCCAATATGAGGGGATGATGGAGTGGGCGATGTGTGACCCCGATGGAAAGGAACCGATTCGGAAATACAAGGACATCAAAACCATCGCTGATGCTCGGAAATTCGCTAAAAAGAATTTTGATTACAAAATAGATTTCGCACCATGTTTTCGCAAAGAAAGTGATTTTGATTCCAAAGCCTTGAATGCTTTACCAATTACGGTTCATCCCTTTTGGATAGACGATGGCGGGTGGAGTGATGAGCATAGCGATGCCCTGCGTGAGTTCCAAGCCGATGCTGAATATAATGTTGAATTTAACGAATGGGCAGACCAAGAGATGAATAGTCATGGCAAAAACATTTCTTTCAAAGATTGGGCGGAAGATGAGGGCATGAAACATGGCAATTCCGAGATAACTGATTGGGCAGAACACGAAGATGAATCCCACGATGCCCGATATGGTGCAGAAGAATTGAAGAAAGATTCCTGTTGCTGTGGTGCTACAAAATCCAATCCCTGTGCGTGTATGATTCAAGGGATAGAAACTTGTAGTGCAACCTGTCCTTGTTCCTTAGAAAAGAAAGGTGCTGAAACCTATGAAGATTCATGGGAAAAGGGAGTTATTCGTTTAGCCATTAGTAGCGGTTGCTTTAATGATGAGTATGCTGAATGGGTTGAACGACAAATAGACGGCCCAAACGCAACCTTGAATAATCCGAGATACAAAGAAATCATTGACAAGCGATGGGGTTTGAATGCTGAAAATTGGGGAGGCGACCCGGAAGGAAAACTTGCCCTTGCCTTACAAAAAGCAAGAGATAAGGCCAAAGAACCGAGAAAGCCTCTAAAAATTGAGAAATTAGAGGCTGAAACCTTTGAAGGCATTCCGAAATCAGTTTCCGACTTAGAATCATTGGAAGATGTAAGGGCGGATAAATACGAAATGGAAGTCAATTTTGAAAATGAAGACATAGTAATTGTTAGCGGTGCTGAATTGAAGGCAATCATAGACGATGGTTGGTATTTGGATTCTGTGCGCTCGTTTGCAGATGCGGGAATGTCTTTGCTTTTTACCCGCAATCCGTATCATAAGGCTGAAACAAGCGGTCAATGGGAAATCGGAGAGCAATTGGATGCTGAAATTGATGGTGAAGAATTGATTGCTTCAAGTGCTAATTTTGGTGATGGTTCAATGATTGTTGGTGTTGGAACGGAAACTCTTGATGTTGATAATCCCGATTTTATGGAAATGATGATTGATAAAGATGGTAAGATTGAATACTTTACATTACCTATCGGTTTAGATGGATGGGACAGACATTACAATGTCAAACCTTCTCATTACGGGAAAATGAAAACCCAAAATGAAACCAATGAATCCACAGGTGGAGATTTCATTAGAACTGATGGTGATGGCAAATATGCAGAATCATTCTCCGCACCAACAAAAGGAATTGACACTTTTGCCAAACCCTTTGAAGAATCATCTTTAGATAGCGGCACAGTCAAGAGTGTATTAGTCGGTTTAGGAATCGGCGCATTAGCCTTATTTGGATATAACAAATGGAAGTGAGATTATGGGTTGTAAAAAATGTGCAGAAGAAGTTTGTGGATGTTCCACTATGAATGCCGAAAAAGTGGCAACCGTTGGTTATTTCGTGATTGATAATTCGTGGTCAGCCCACCCCGGACACGGAGGAAGTTTCAAAGAGTTTCAAGGTTCAGCGTTGAAAGCCATTGACCGAACAAGAGGTCTTGAAAAATTCATTATCATACCTATGAACGGTTCAACCCAAAAGGAAGCGTTTGATAAGAAAACTGCTAAAGAAATCGTCAAGAATATGAAGCCGAGTGGTGGCACTAAATCTCTCGCAGAATTACTTCCCGCTTACCAAAGTGGGTATTACACCGATAACGATACTTATATTTTCACCGATGCCCCGCATCACCGACTTTACGCCGCAGAAGAACCTGCTGTTCAAGAACCCGATTGGATTCCTGCGGGTGATGGTAGGGCTATCGGCCAACAGAATTTCGGTATCAATCTTTCACCCCTTCATGCCGAAGATGATGAGGGGCGGCATATATGTGATGAGTGCGGCAAAGTGGCGGATTACAATGTTCAAGATGTTGAATACCGTTGGAATTTAGACGAAGGCCAATTTACAGGCAAGGGTGAAAGTCGTCACCATATTGGTGATATTAACGATTTCTATTGCGAAGATTGCTACAATAAATCGGACACGCCTTATCGTGCAGAATCATTTAATGCAGATGAACCTTCACCAACATTCAATGAAGACATTACAGGACAAGATGGGCCGAGTGCAGACCCTACTAATCAAACTTTTGAGGCTATGAGGACTATGGCCCCTTCCTCAAGAGATGTTGAGTCAGCCCGCAGGTCTTTGAAGAATAGTGGATATGGAGATGTAATCTATGACCGATATATTGTCAATCAACAAGGTTCTTCTAACAAATTTTACTACACAGCAATTACAGAAAAGGATGGTAAATACTATCCAATGGGAGCCTACGGAAGAATTGGTTATCTTGGAACACTTTTCAATGTAGCAGGTAAGAAAGAAAGGCCGAAGATGCACTTTGGTTCAATGGAACTTGCTTACCGTCAAATAAAAGAGAAGGAAGATTCAAAAATCAATGCTCGCAAATCTGAAAAGAGATATGTGGACTATACTTTGACAAGGGATGCAGAATCTCTTTCCGAGATAGAAGGCCCGACAGCAGAAGCGACATCGGGTGGACTTCATTCACCTTCTTCTTTTGACATTACTTGGGAAGATGGTTCCGGTCAATCCTCCGCTTCACTCCCTCCAAATGAAATTGCATGGGCAGAAGATGTAAAGCAAAGTGAAGGTTTCATTCTTGGGAGTGTAGGTGCTATCGGTCTTTTGGCTATTGGTTTAGTAGCCGCAATCAAATTCGGGGGCGGTGGGAAAAAGAAGGAATCCACACCTACGAACAAAAAGGCCGAAAAGGGCTGTTGCGGTGGTTCTAAAATAGTTCGCAAGAATTCCGAATTTTCAGTAGGTCAAATTAACCCTGTTGAAGTGGAAGGTCAAAGTGATATTTATGGTGCAGAAGAATTACATTCCCCTCAAACATCGGCTAAGGTTTCTCAACCAAATTGGGGGCCACAAACTACTTATCTTCAAAATCAAAGAAGCACTCAAAAGATGTGGTGAAATGAATGACAGAAAGAATGAGAGATGCTTTCGTTGTGCAAGACCTTAATGGCTACAAAGAAATGATGCCTTCACAAAGAGAAAAACCAATGAGTATGGGAGATGGAACATTTATGGCAGACAACGCATTTAGAGAATCGCTTCCAATGATGAGTTATACTCCTGAAGAATTGGGTATTAACATGGCGGCTTATCCGATGGCTGACGAAAGTGCTGTGGCAATAGTTTCCCAAGATTATCAAGAAACCGGCGAAATGACAAGTATGACACCGGCACAACAGGCCACAGTTCAAAGGTCTTCAAATCCGTTTCTTGGTGTAGTCCAAGAAGATGAGTATTCCGGTGGAGTTCAATTTAATGCAGATGGCAATATGGTTGAAACCCATGCTTACACTATTTTGAAATCAATCTTATTTGTAGGCATAGGTATTTGGGTAGGCAAGAATTGGTTTTAGATAGCGGGAACGACAATCTATCTTTATGCTCACCCCCTTTACTCACGATTGGCGGCCCGGAGATAGAGTAGTTTCAATAGCGGTGCGAGAATCGGTTGCAGAAACGGGTTTAGGCACAATTCAACGGGTGCTTCTTGATAGGGCTATTATTCTTTGGGATGATGGCGAACAAAGTGAAGAAAGACTCCAAGATTTAATTATTGCAGGTTTCAACCCCTCTAAAATTGTATTTTCCGCAGACTCTCAATTCGGCCATAGAAATCAAAAAGATTGGTGGACGGGTTCTTCTGTCGAAGTCACCGAAGATATTACTTCCGAAGTGGCAATCAATGAACGGTTAATAATTAACCAAATGATGATTAGTGGACTTCCATTATCAATAGATAATATGAAAGGCATCTCTTGGGGTTCCTTCATCAATGAAAATTTCATACAGGGGTCTTGAAGACATGGATTTTGATGCTGTTCAAAAATCGTTGCGACAATTCGCAGGTATCAATCTTGACAAGAACCGAAGGATTCCGTCAAATTGGGTTGTTGTTAAAGAAGAAATGGTTACAGGAGATAAAAGCACTTTTATTGTTCGGATGGGTGTTTTTCCCGACACATTTAGCGGATTTGCTAAGGGACGAGGACAACAAACAACAGGAGGCTATATGGGTGCAGGGAATAAGAATCTTGGCGTTGAAATTGAAGTGGAGGATATGGGAACGGGGGAATATGGTTCCGACAGAACATTTAGCGATATTTCCTTTGATAGACAAAATGAATTTTTCCAAGATGCTATTAGTGTGATTTCAAAGACGATTACTTCAGTATCAACCGTAGCATCCCCTCAACAAAGACAAGGCGATTTATCCCAAGTGGGACTTTTAAGAAACCCTGCGGATTGGTTAGTGGGGGATAAGGTAAATATCGCTCGCCATACTCTTGACGCAGGTGGATTGACTGTTGGTTATGTGGTTAGAGTATATCCTACAACCGTTGATATTCTATTCCCACCCGATGAATACCATGTAAAAGGTTGGACAAATGAGGAAGAGAAGAATGATTTGATTTACGCAGGACACGACAATAATTGGCGAAATACGGCGAATACTTGGCTAAAACAGGAATTTTATGCAGAAGAATACGGAGAGATAGCCGTTAATCAAAAACCTCCAACATGGACAGAATTGATTTCGTATGATAAAAGGGCTTACAAAAGACATATTGGCGAGCCATCTCCTATTCCTATGACGGCGAATGTGTGGACAGAATCGGATGCAATAACACAGAATCTTGAACGGATGCTTCGCCCATATATTCTTTATGATGAACCTATCACACTTGAAGATATTGAAGGAAGTAGTGCAATTAAGGGATTTCAACCCATGACGACAATTACCCGCCGCCGTCTTTAGATAACAAAACGGACAAAGGATTATTATGTCTAACGGTGACGATGCGATGACTTCGGCGGAATTCGCTAAACTCATGGGTGCATATCCCGAACCTGCGGGCAATCCATTACCTTCTTACGGTGGTTTTATGGATAACTCCGCCGCTAACTTTGCATGGGTCAATAACAATGATTATTTTGGTGCTGAAACGAAAAAAGGTTGGACTTGTAAATACTGCGACCACGATTTGAAGACGGTTATAGCCCACCCCCAACCCGAACCCCTTACACTTGCTGATGAGGTTTGTTTAAGGTGTGGAATACAGGCCGATTATGACGGTGATTTGGCTAAAGGATGGAAAGTGAAAAATGGTGCAGAATCGGCTGAAGAATCTTGTTCGTGTGGTATGGATAATTGTTCTAATCACACCAAATGGATGCCCTGTGCGGAATGCGGCATACGGTCAAAGGGAATTAGTCCTAATGAGGGGATTATTTATTGTGAACC